>Ga0310690_10000315_pt1 | contig 110052 bp, 88 predicted proteins | sample AusTroGonzalo_MG_2_FD_207661 | JGI IMG/M metagenome (GOLD analysis project Ga0310690, IMG submission 207661) | Bovine rumen microbial communities from tropical cattle in Woodstock, Queensland, Australia - Gonzalo_04 (v2) (version 2) | ecosystem: Host-associated > Mammals > Digestive system >...
TCGTCCGCTTCTTGCCGGTCGTTAGCGAAGAGGTAGCACACAGAGTAGATGGTCTGCCGCTGCTCCTGCATTAACCGCTCGAAGTCGCGTTCTTTCTGTTCTTTTTCTTTTTTCTGCTTCATTTGTCAGACGTTGTTTCCCTTTTGACTACGAAGGGGGAAGAAAAACTACACCCAATCCTCAAAAATTTCAGATGGTGCGAAAATACAATAATTTCATTATAGTGCAAGCCGCGCGTTCGGGCAAGCAAAACATAATAGAGGGTTGCGCGGCAAGCGCCACAAGTGCCAAGACCAAAATCCCGACAATTTTGCTATTTTTGCGCCTCCAATTCCAACGCCACCGCAATGTACCCAAAACCAACCTCCGAAAATGCCGCTCTCATCTATGGTATGCGCCCCATTTTTGAGGCCATCGAGAGTGGCAAAACTATTGACAAAGTCCTTTTCCAGAAGGGTTTGCAAGGCGAGCTTTTCAAACAGCTTTTTTATGAGGTACGCCAACACAAGATTCCCTTCCAATACGTGCCATTAGAGAAGCTAAACCGCCTTACGCGCAACAACCACCAGGGCGTGGTGGCGTTCCTCTCCGCTATCGAATACAGCAACATTTTTGATATCGTGCCCACCATCTTTGAAGAGGGTAAGACGCCGTTTCTGCTGCTGCTCGACAAGATCACCGATGTGCGCAATGTGGGTGCCATCGCGCGCTCGGCGGAATGTGCGGGCGTGGATGCTATTATCCTGCCCCTCAACGGCGGCGCGCAACTTAACGAGGATGCGGTGAAGAGTTCCGCCGGAGCGCTGAACAAGATTCCCGTCTGCCGCCACTCCAACCTTGTGGAAGTGATCCAGTATCTCAAAGACTCCGGCATCGAGGTGGTGGGCGTAACCGAGAAGGCTAACCACGCGCTCTACAACAAGGACCTCACCGGACCGCTCTGCCTCATCATGGGTAACGAGTACGAGGGCATCGCTTGGGACTACCTGCGGCACTGCAACGACACGATCACTATCCCGATGGTGGGCACCATCCGCTCACTCAATGTCTCCGTGGCTACGGGCATCACGCTCTTTGAGGTGGTGAAACAACGCAATCCTATTAAAGAATGAAGAAAATAGGGCTGTTATCGGACACGCACGGCTATCTGCATCCCGATGCCTTTGAGTTTTTCAAGGGCTGCGACGAGATTTGGCATGCGGGTGACATCATGGACGATTTCATCCTCGATGAACTGGCCGCCATTGCACCCACCGTGCGCGCCGTGTATGGCAATTGCGACGACTGGGACATCCGTCGAGAAATTCCTGAAAACCAAGTATTTCAGTGCGAACAGCACACCGTGGCCATTCGTCATATTGTAGGCTATCCAGGCAAATATGACCAGCGCGCGTTGGAATTGATACACGAGGCCAAGCCCACGATTTTGGTGGCTGGTCACTCCCATATCCTCAAGGTGATGTTCGACAAGCAGCACAACTTGATGTTCCTCAATCCCGGAGCGGCGGGTCGTTACGGCTTTCATACTCGCCTCACCATGATGCGCCTCAAAATTGACGGCGAGCGCATTTTCGATCTGGAAATCTTTGACGAACCCAAACTGCAACCTGTGAAATGATGAACGAAGAGCGTCCCATAATCACCGTTTTAGGTCCCACGGCTACTGGCAAGACGCACATTGCGGTGCGTCTGGCTGCCGAGTTGGGTGGCGAGATTGTGAGCGCCGACTCACGGCAGGTCTATCGCCGCATGGACATCGGCACGGGCAAGGATATATCCGAATACCAGTACAATGGCCAGCTGGTGCCGTATCATCTCATCGATATTGAGGAACCGGGCGTGAAGTACAACGTCTATCGCTACCAACAGGAGGCGTTCAAGGCCATTCAAGATATACAGAACCGTGGCCGGCAGGTGGTGATTTGCGGCGGCAGCGGTCTCTACATCGAGGCGGTGCTGCAGGGCTATCGTTTCAAGTGGCAGGAAGACAGCCAGATACTCTCGGATCCCGTGCCGTCAGTCATCTTCGGGCTTCGGGGCGAGCGCAATCTTATCCGCACGCGTATCACCCAGCGGCTCAAAGCCCGCTTGGAAGAGGGCATGGTGGAGGAGGTGAAAGCCCTGTTGGACGAAGGCGTGCCCTCCGGGATTCTCATCCGCTATGGGCTCGAGTACAAGTATGTGACGCTATATCTGCTGGGCGAGATCAGCTACGAGGAGATGTTTACCTCCCTGAACACGGCCATCCATCAGTTCTCCAAGCGCCAGATGACTTGGTTCCGCCGCATGGAGCGCCTCAGTTTCGACATCCACTGGATAGATGTGGCTTTGCCGGAAGATGAGAAGATGGCGGAGATTTATAAGGTTTTGAATCAGTAGGTTTTCTCCGCGGTTTGTACGGAAAAAAGTGTAATCTCTTGCTGTTTTGCGCTTTCAAATTTTTCTTAAGGCCATTTTTTTACTTTTGCATTTCCATCGGGTAATGGATAATGTAAACAGGTAAAAAACATGCATAACGACAAAGATATTATCAAAGCGGTGCAGGCTGATCCGGAACACGGATTTCGCTTGCTGCTGAAACGTTATTCGGAACCTGTTTACTGGCATATCCGCCGGTTGGTGGTGGCCCACGACGACGCGCAGGATGCCTCGCAGGAGACTTTTGTGCGTGTCTTTCGCCATTTCCGCCAATACGATTCCAAGCAGTCTTTCAAGGCGTGGGTTTTCAAGATTGCCACGAATGAAGCCTTGCGTCTTCTGGGTAAACGCAGCGGGAAAGTCATGGTATCGTTGGATGATACTCCGGAAGAGACACTGAACATGAAAGCAGACGAATACTTTGACTACAGCGATGCTTTGTCCGTAAAACTTCAGCAGGCAGTTCATGCATTGCCTGTGAAACAACAATTGGCGTTCAACATGCGGTACTACGACGAACTTTCCTATAAAGAGATTGCCGCTGTGACGGGCTCCACTGCCGCCAATGTGAAGATGAACTATCATGTGGCAAAAGAGAAAATAGTGAAATTTATGAAATCCAATATATAATATGGAACAGTTTGATTTTAATGATGTTGGAAGACGAATGCCCTACCAGGTGCCAGATGGATTTTTTTCTTCCATAGAGGAGAAGATTATGCAGCATGTGGCGGATAGTCCTATGGAAGAGGCACCTGCTCATAGCATAAGCCGTGTTAAAATTCTATGGAGAACATTGATTTCGACGGCTGCTGTGGCGGCCATCGTTATCGGCCTGTGGGTGGTGTTCCAACCCAAGGATTCGGCCGCTGCCGACTTCGCTGCTGTGGAAAAGGCATTTGATCAGCTAAGCCCTGAAGACCAGGCATTTTTGCTGCAAGTGTATGAGGATGATGCTTTTATGGACGAATAAATAATTACCACTATGAAAAATGTACAGAAAATATTTATGCTTGTGCTTGCGACGATCTTCTGCCTCTCGGGTACGGCGCAAACCACAGAAAAACAGAAGTTGACGCGTGAGCAATTGGCTGAGAGACAAGCCTATCACATTGCCTTAGACTTGTCGAATGCATTCAAGGATGAGGTTTCCGGGCGGTTTGTCAAGACGTATGTCGCTTATCAGAAGGAGATTTGGGCACTCGGTCCCCGCATTCCGGAGATAACTGATGATATGACCGATGCCGAGGTGGACAAGATTCTCAAGCAGCGCTTTGAGCGCAGTCAAAAAATACTGGCCATTCGTGAGAAATATTACAAGATTTATTCTGAATTCCTCACTCCAAAGCAGATTGAAATGGTGTATCGGACCGATCGTGAGATGATGCGTCGCATGGCACAGAAGAAGAAAGAAGGGATGACTAAATGATGAAATATTTTGTCTCTCTTCTCGTCTTGATAACAGTGGGGCATCAGGTGTTTGCCCAAGCTCCGCAAAAATTCTCGTATCAAGCTGTCATTCGCAATGAAAACAATACGCTTGTTTGTGGGATTGTGGGGGTGCGCGTTTCTATCCTTCAAGGAGATGCAAATGGAGAAATGGTTTATCAGGAAACGCACACTGTTGAAACCAATACCAACGGCTTAATGACGCTGGAAATCGGCGATGGAACCGTTGTTAGCGGTGACTTTTCTGCCATCGACTGGGCAGACGGGCCGTATTTTCTCAAGGCCGAGACAGATCCGTCGGGCGGTACCAATTACACCATAGAGGGGACACAACAGTTGTTGAGTGTGCCCTATGCATTATTCGCGGGCGCGACGGCCAATTCTTTCAGTGGCGACTACAACGATCTGACCCACCAGCCTGAGATTCCGACCGTGCCGACAAATGTTTCCGCATTTAACAATGATTCCCACTACATTACAGAAGCTCAGTTGCAGGGCATTCTCAATGGCATTTACCATACCATCGACAGTTTGCAGGCAGTAATTGATTCTTTGAGTCACACGCCAATGGATACTCAATCAACCGTTACTCCGACTGACACTCTGACAACGGTTGCGGTCTCTGCGGTACAGCAAACCAACCATCAGGATGATTATGCTATTGCCCCGATTACGGGCGGTTTGCGTCTCCGTTTCGATTCGACAGGTATCACCCACGTGGAGTTGGAGAGCGTGGACGGCTACGCCATAGCAGGCACCGCAGCATTTGTCAATCATGACAGTATGGTTTCTGTTTCAGCCATATCGGATACGCAGTCCATTATTACCTTCAGTGCGCCCGAAGGCAGTTTCTTCGCCGCAGATAGCGACTATTACATCACTACTTTCCCGTGCAATGTCTATGGAGGCTATCGACTGTCCATTTTCAAGGACGGATTGGTGGCTCATTATTTCGGTGTACATCAGGTCTTTGAGTCTGGACAATTCATTGATCCTCTGGATTTGGAGGAGGATGAGTTGGATTTTGTGGATCCCGCTGCACCTTTGGTGGAAGATGAACGACCGCAACTGAACGCGGCAACGCAGATTGCATTGCGGAATTATCGGCTGAATCCAACCGAAGAGAACAGATTGGCCTTGATGGAACAGATGGGGATTCGCTACGACAAGGTCGTGGCCCGCAAGAAAGCCAAACTGCGCCAATTGGAGCGCGAAGCCCTTCACCAATCCTTGATAGATGAGATGCAAGCTATTGTGGATGAGATGGTTCAGAACCGAGAGGAACGACTTTTGCAGCAATTTCTCCGGCTCGTTGACGGACGGCAAGACGACAATCCTAACGATGCATGGCTGGTGTTGAGAGGAATCCAAGAAGGGAATGCTTATATCGGCTACGCTCCCGTCACGAATGCGGAATACACTGTTTTTCAAACGAGTTTTTCTTATCCGTCGGGGCAGGGACAATATCCAGTTGTCAATATCACATACGCCGAAGCGGTGGCATACTGCAATTGGTTGTCTGCGAACGACTCTTTGCACGATTACCGTCTCCCGTCGGAGTGGGAGTGGGTTATGGCGGCGGGACACATGCCCAAAGATGTGGAGATGAACAGCAACCATGTTGAGAGCGGCATTACCGCCGTAAATGCGTACGCTCAAACGACTGGCGCGTGCGGTGGAATAGACTTTTGGGGAAACTGCTGGGAGTGGACTTCCACGCAGAATGATTCAGGATGGTATATTGTCAAAGGGGGTAGTTGGGATTCCACGCGTGATGAATGCCGTACTGAGTATTCCGAAGCTGTCCGCAACGGTTCATTGGGCTATCCTAACGTGGGCTTGCGTGTGGTGCGAGTGGATCCTTGATTCCATACTATAGCACAAAATTTCCTGCATGTATCCTTACGTCAACTCCGCCACGGTCATCCCTACCACTTGGATCAGGTCTTGCGGGCTGATCTTGAACTGCAAACCGCGCACGCCCGCGCTGACATAGATATAGTCGAACAGCTCGCACGTTTCGTGAATGTAGGTCGGAAAGGGCTTCTTCATGCCCACGGGCGAGCAGCCGCCCCGGATGTAGCCCGTCAAAGGCAGCAACTCCTTCATCGGGATGAGGTCGCAATTCTTGTTGCCCGATACTTTCGCCGTTTTCTTCAAATCCACTTCTTCGTTGCCCGGAATGACACACACAAAATGTCCGGTTTTATCACCTTTTAATACTAAAGTCTTGAAAACCTGGTCGATGTCTTCGCCTAATTGGTCGGCAATGTGCTGCGCGCCGAGGTCGTTTTCATCCACTTCGTAGGGTATCAGCTCGTACACCACCTTTTTCTGGTCGAGCAAACGACAGGCGTTCGTCTTGTTTATCTTTTCTTTAGCCATAAATCACAATTTCCAATTGTTTGTAAACCATTTCATCCCCTTCATCCCCATTTACATTCTTTATTACTACCCCGGCCTTCGGCCACCCCTTCTAAAACAGAAAGGGAATTCTTATTCCTCTATTTCACCTCAATTTACTCCATTCCTCCATTTCCTCCTCTCCTCATTCCTCCTTTCCTCCTCTCATCTCTATCACCGTAATTTCGCTCCTCGTGCCCAGTCGCATGGGCGGGCCGAAAGTGCCCGAGCCGCAGGAGGTGTAAACCTGCATGTTGCCCAAGCGGTAAAGTCCTCGGTTAAATTGGAATACGCGGTCGTTGATCCAGATGAGCGGGTAAAGCTGACCGCCGTGGGTGTGTCCCGCCAGATAGAGATCCACGCCGGCTTTCTCCAAATATTCGCCGCCGCATGGGTTATGATGCAATACCACGATGGGCAGATTTCCTTTCTGGATAAGGTTTTGGCTGATGGACTCAATGGTGGCATCGCCCACGGGCGCGTGCATGTGGTTGGCATCCTGCTCGTCGGCGCGCATGTAGTCCAACCCCACAATCTGCAGTCCGCAATCCTCGGCCACTTCCGTGTCAAGCACGCGCACGCCCACTTGCCGTAGCAGACTTTTCACCGAATCGGTGCCCACATAGCCGTCATGGTTGCCCGCTACAAAATAGATGGGCGCCTTGACCTGTTTCAGCGGCTCTACGGTCTCCAGATTGAGGTTGTAGGGGCTTTCAAAGCAGTCGCCGGTGAAGAACACGATGTCGGGATTGGCTTTGTTTACCATGTTCACCAGCCGTTGCACATGCCGTTTGCCCCGGAAATGACCAAGATGCGTGTCGGAAAGCAACACGGCGCGCACGGGTTTATGCAACTGGTTCAGCTTTACGGTTACGGGAGTGAGGCGCGGCACGAAGGCGTTGAATGTGCCTCCAATGCACAGTCCTGCCGTCAGCAGCCCCACGATGAGCCCGAAGGTACGGGCGGAAAAATGGGCGAACAGCTGCACAATATCCACCGCTACGGTGATGATGAGCAGATAGAGCAATATTCCCAGGATTTCGCTGAAAATGCAGAAAAGCACATGGGGAACGGGGTTGCAAGTCCATGCGCGTGCGCCCGCAAAGGTGAAAAAGGCGGAGCCGATGAAAACCAATGCGTATCCTACATAAAACCAGCCAGGCTTGCTGCCGAAAACGAAGGCGGTGCGGCGTGACAAATACCATACTGCCAAGGCGATGATGGCCAGCAATATCCAGGGAAACAGATGATTTTTCATAGAAAGTCTAAATTTGGCACAAAAATAAAATATTTTCGCTTTTTTTTGTATTTTTGCCAACTTTAATTTAATGCCAACATGTAGTCGTATTATTCGTTAATCCATTAGTAGAAAGGAGGTTATCTTATGGTTGATACCATCAATTTCGGATCATTCAAATGGCACCATATCACCAATCCAACCGTTGAGGACTTAGATTTCTTGCGCGATAACTTCCATTTCCACCCTTTGGATATTGAGGACTGCTCCAGTTTTGTGCAGCGTCCCAAAATTGATGAATACGACGATTATTATTTCCTCGTGTTGCATTTTCCATTGATGGATAAGCGTACCCAACTTGTGAAAACCGAGGAAACCAAGATTTTCTGGGGCCAGGATTATCTCATCACGGTGGGCAATTCCCATTATGTGGTGCAAGACCTCTTTAACTATACGAAAGTCAATCCTGAACCGGAAGATGAAGACGATATCAGCGGCACCAGCGATGCAATTTTGTATCACATTTTGTACAGAATGATGAAAGAGACCTTCCTGTTGGTAGAGCGCATGGGCACCGAGATCGACTACATTAACCGTGAGCTGTTCAACAGTAAATCGGAGCACCTCATTGAGCAGATTTCCCGCTTCCGTAAGAATATCATCCAGATGAACACCATGTTTCGGCCGCAATTGCGCCTGTTCAACAAGTTCGAATCCGGCGAAATCAAGGGCTTTGCCGACGATATGGAAGAGTACTGGGGCAATATCCTCGACTTCTACCAGAAGATGTGGGATATGATTGAGGACTACGGCGAGTTGGTCGATGGCCTCTCCAGCACGTTTGATTCAATGCAGACGAACAAGACGAACGAGATCATGCGTATGCTCACCATCATCTCCACCATCGTGCTCCCGTTGACCTTTATCAGCGGTTTGTACGGTATGAATGTGGCGCTGCCTTTTGCTGCGTCACCGTATGCTTTTTGGATTGTGATGGGTATCTGTTTGCTGATTTTGATCTTTTTGGTGGTCTTTTTCATCAAAAAACATTGGCTGTAATCGCTATCCTTTAATAATCTTTTTCCCAAGGCTGTATGTACAGGACTAAACTGAATATCGTGGAGCTTGAGCAAGGCGATTTCCACACGCTGGTGAATGGGCGCGTAGCAGGCAAGGCTGTGCGTATGGTGTTGGATACCGGAGCCTCGCGCTCGTGTATGGACATGGCGTATGTGGCAGAAATGCTACCACAATTGCAAACTTCTGTACATGAGGGTGTTACTGCGGGCATTGGCGGCGATGATTTTGAGGTAAGAACAGCCAATGTCCCAGATTTCCGTATCGGGCGTTTTCGGCTGGATTGTTATGAAACTATGGCTTTGCTGGACTTCTCCTACATCAATTTGGCCTACCAGCGGTTGCACCGCAAGCCGGTTCAGGTGATATTGGGTAACGATTTCCTGGTGCACCATAAGGCTGTTATCGATTATGCAAACAAAACCCTCCTTTTTGAGAAATAGTATGGAAGAAGTGGCTGTCCGGCATAAGATTTTAGGCATTGACCCTGGCACAAATGTGATGGGTTATGCCATTTTGAACACTCATCTCAACCAGTCAGAAGTGGAGGTTATCAGTGTTATTCAGATGAAGAAGCTGATGGACCATTATGCCAAGTTGAAATTCATCTACGAGAAGATGAATGCGCTCATAGAACAGTATAAACCTGATATATTGGCGATTGAGGCCCCTTTTTACGGCAAGAATGTGCAGTCGATGTTGAAGTTGGGCCGTGCGCAGGGCATCGTGATTGCCGCCTGTCTGCACGCGGGTATGGAGGTCTATGAATACGAACCCCGCAAGATCAAGCAGTCCATTACGGGCAACGGTAACGCTGCCAAAGAGCAAGTGGCTGCCATGTTATGCCACATGTACCCATTAAAGGATTCTATAGAGTATCTGGATGCTACTGACGCGCTGGCCGCCGCCGTATGTCATCATCTGCAACATCGCGTGATGGTGGGCGGTGGCAAGAAGTTCAATGATTGGAAATCCTTCATCGCCAACAACGAAAAACGGATTGTCCGGTAGGTAGGGGCAAAAAAAAAGTAGAGACGCAATGCATTGCGTCTCTACCCATTGTAATGTTTAATTTTCGGTCAGCACCTCAATGTGGTTGTCGCCATCACGATGGAGGATGTAATAGATGGCGTCATTGGAGACATTGATGATTTGATCAAAATGCTCGAAATTGTTGAAGTCCTTTGTGGATTTTGGCTTGTATATGATTTCGGGTGTGAAATGTAGATCGCTGTCCAGTTTTCCAGCTACAACACATTCTTGGCTTCCTTTGTTGTATTGCAGCGTCTTCCATGTTTTGTTACTTGGAGAAGCTAAATTGCTTTTGTTCTCGTTGTAAACCAAATATACTTCGTTATTCAGCTCAAATACGCATGGTATGTCTTTATGTGGGCTGTTGTCATTTATATTGACATTAGGAAGGGTGTTGGAGGCAGTGAGTTCCCCGTTTTTATCCAACATAAATAGATGAATGTTGCGGTGAAAATGGTCAATGTATATATGTCCGTTAGCTGTAGTGCCCATTACAGATTTGTATTGGTGTGCCACAATCAGGCGGTTGCCATTCGATAAGGGCAGAATCTGATTCGGGATGAAGTCAAAATCGTCATTTTTCATAGTTTTGTCTTCATAATGAATGGATTCAGGCCGTTTCAATATATCCATCTCGTGAAGAACAGGTTCGCCTTCGCCGTTACCATCAATTTCCATGGTGACAAGCCCTTTCTTACAAATGCCAGCGAAGAACAAATGTTGGTTGGGAAGTACTATAGAGTAGGGGTTGTAGATTGCACCCTCTTCCAATTCAACTTTGCACAGTACGACTTCGCCGGATGATGTGATGCAGGTGTAGTGTTTGGTCCATTTTCCACGGCCATCATATCCTCCTATTGCAAATTTCACATCAGACGGTGTTCTTACGTCCTCATCAAGGTAAAGGGTTCCGTTAGGTGTAAGGTAACCTCCTCTAACACGGTCGGGGCAGGATACGTTAACATGCTCGTTTACATGGGATATTACAGTGCCGTCAATGTCGCAGATCTGAACATCCAGAACATATTCTTTGTCGTTTTTCTTGGGGTGCATATAAGTGGCAAAAGCCAGTTTGGTGCGGTCGATAGACAAAAAAGCGCAGATGTTCTCTACTTCCAAGCCGTTAGTGGGTACGCTGACGGAGGGGGTGAAGACAAATTTCTTCGGGGTTTTGCCATTTACCGGGACTACACATTTTCCGTATTCGACGCATTTGGTTTTTTTGTTATACTTTCCGTTGATTATCACTACATTATTTCCATCCAGATATGCGGTCAAGGCGTCATAATCGTCATCTAATTCAAACTCTGACACTAATGTATGCTTGTTTTTGTCATAGATGGAAATGTTAGAGTCATCATAATCGCCCCACGAGACGTTGAGGTCGGAGGAGAAGATGTAGAGATTGCTTTCGTCCTCACCAAAAACCAGGATCCTGGAACGGTCTCCGATTTCAGTTTTAGGCCCGTTGCTGGTTGTTTTCTGGGCTTTGGCAGGCAGGTTGAGCAGCAGGATGGCTGTAATCAAAAGAAAGGTAAATCTGATATTCATAATTATATATTTAAAAGGGTTTATATTTAAGATTTGATAATGCAAATAAACAAAAAAAAATCTTGATATTCTGTGAAATATCAAGATTTTTTGGCAGGGGATGAGAGAATCGAACTCCCATCTGCGGTTTTGGAGACCGTCATTCTACCATTAAACTAATCCCCTGTAAAAGAAAGGGCATTAATGCAATGCCCTTTCCGTGTTGTTTTGGTTGATTGTGTTCTCTTAGTCGAGGATCTCAGTGATCTGACCAGCGCCCACGGTACGACCACCTTCGCGGATAGCGAAACGGAGGTTCATGTTCAGAGCGATTTCAGAGAGCAACTCAACGGTGATTTCTACGTTATCACCAGGCATACACATCTCAACGCCAGCAGGCAGAGTGATAGCACCGGTAACATCCGTTGTACGGAAGTAGAATTGAGGACGATAGTTGTTGCCAAACGGGGTGTGACGACCACCTTCTTCTTTCTTCAAAACATACACAGAAGCTTTGAATTTCTTGTGAGGATGGATGGAACCCGGTTTTGCGATAACCATACCACGACGGATTTCGTCTTTGTCGATACCGCGGAGCAACAGACCTACGTTGTCACCAGCTTCACCTTCATCGAGGATCTTGCGGAACATTTCCACACCGGTAACGACGGATTTCAGCTTCTCAGCACCCATACCAATGATGTCAACAGGATCGGAGGTGTGGATAACACCAGTCTCGATACGACCAGTAGCCACGGTACCACGACCGGTGATGGAGAATACGTCTTCCACAGGCATGAGGAAGTCTTTATCAACGTCACGCGGAGGCAGCGGAATCCAAGTGTCAACTGCGTTCATGAGTTCCATGATTTTCTCAACCCACTTCGGTTCGAGGTTCAAGCCACCAAGAGCGGAACCGCGGATAACCGGGGTATTGTCGCCGTCGAATCCGTAGAAGGACAGCAAGTCACGGATTTCCATTTCAACGAGGTCGAGCAACTCAGGGTCGTCAACCAAGTCAACCTTGTTCATGAAAACAACCATTTTTGGCACACCAACCTGTTTTGCCAACAGGATGTGCTCACGGGTCTGAGGCATCGGACCATCGGTAGCAGCCACCACAAGGATAGCGCCATCCATCTGGGCAGCACCCGTTACCATGTTCTTCACATAGTCGGCGTGACCCGGACAGTCAACGTGTGCGTAGTGACGAGTAGCGGTTTGGTACTCGATGTGAGCGGTGTTGATGGTAATACCACGCTCTTTCTCCTCAGGAGCATTATCGATAGAGTCGAAAGATCTCACTTCGGAAAGACCTTCGTTAGCCAAAACTGTGGTGATGGCAGCGGTCAAGGTCGTTTTGCCGTGGTCAATGTGACCGATTGTACCCACATTTACGTGGGGTTTAGTGCGTTCAAATTTCTCTTTTGCCATTTTTCTTATAAATTAATGATTAATATTTTTGCTTGTTTGTTTCAAGTGGAGCCGTTGATGAGAGTTGAACTCATGACCCCATCCTTACCAAGGATGTACTCTACCACTGAGCTACAACGGCTTTTTTCATTATGAAAAGAACAACCCACAGGTGGGTTTCAAATGGTTGGCAAAAATACAATATTTTTTGAAACCCCCGACTTTTTTGGATAAAAATTTTTATTTATCCGATAACTTATTGATAGTCAATATCAAACTATTGCGCCAATATGGGATGGTGATGCCTAATTTCTCTTTCACCTTCCTCAAATTGAACACTGAATAGGCAGGTCTTGAAGCTTTTGCCGGATATTCGCCCGTAAAAATGGGATGCACGGAACACTGGTTCCCCGAAATCTCCATGATGGCTTTGGCAAAGTCGTACCAGCTGATGCAGCCCTCGTTGGCGAAGTGGTAAAAATGAGTGCCTTCGTGCTCTGCATCGGCATCCACACACAGCATCACGGCTTGTGCCAAATCGCCGGCGTATGTGGGGCCGCCAATTTGGTCGCATACTACCGACACCTCATCGCGCTCGCGTCCCAACTGCAACATCGTCTTCACAAAGTTGCGTCCATATTCAGAGTACAACCAGGAGGTGCGGATGACAATGGCACGGCAACCAACTGCTGCAATGGCTTCTTCTCCGGCCAGCTTTGATGCTCCGTAAACGGATTTCGGAGCAGGAGTGTCGTCCTCTTTGTATGGGTGGCATGCCTCTCCGGAAAACACATAGTCGGTGGAAATGTGCACGAACAGGCAATTGTGCTCACGAGCGACTTCAGCCAGATTCCGTACGGCATCGCGATTCAGTTTGTAGGCCATCTCTACATCGTCCTCGGCCTTGTCAACTGCCGTGTAAGCCGCCGCATTGATGATGACATGGATTTGATTGTCAGCTACATATCTATCGATTGCCGCCGCATCGGTAATATCCAATTCCTCTACATCGGTGTAGAAGAAACGGTATTTGTCTTGATACGTTGTCGCCAAATCGCGCAGACATCTGCCCAACTGTCCGTTGGCACCGGTGATTAATATGTGATTCATTAGTTAATAGTTAAGAGATAATAGATAATAGTTATTTTATGGTTGTTGCTTTTGTTGTCTTAATTATGGAGGTTAGTAATTTTATAAGTTCGTCGTTAACTATTATCTAGACTAGCTCCACGCTCTCTCTGAACATCGGCACGTGCGTCTTCTTGAAGCCAGCCTTGGCCAAGTGTCCAGCGTATGCCTTGCGCACGTCGTCCTCGCCGTGTACGATGAAGATTTTCTTCAGGCGGCGGTTGCCTTTCTGGCAGGACAAGTACTGGATGAGTTCATTGTAGTCGGCGTGGCCAGAGTAAGCATCAATGCGGGCCAATTGCGCTTTCACGTCATAGATTTCTCCAAAAATAGAGACTTTCTTGTCACCGCGCATGATCTTGGCACCCAATGTGGTGGGTGAGCAATAACCGACGCAGAGTATCGTGGTTTTCGGGTCTTCGATGTTGTTAGCCAGGTGATGCTTGATACGCCCGGCCTCCATCATGCCGGAGGCGGAGATGATAATGCAAGGACGGTTGTAGGTGTTGAGTCGCTTGGAGTCGTCAATCGATCGCACGTAGGTGAGGTTGTCGAAGCCAAATGGATCCTTCGTTTTCTCCATAAATTGGCGAATGTCGGCGTTGAAGTTCTCGTCGTGCAGCCGGTAGATGTTCGTGGCGGAGCAGGCGAGGGGGCTATCTACAAAGATTTCGATATCGGGCAGGTCGCCAGCTAGTTTCAAGCGGTGCAGCGAATAGACAATTTCTTGGGTTCGGCCAATGGCGAACGACGGGATGAGCAGTTTGCCTCTCCGTTTTGCGCAGGCGTCCTTCACTACCAACATCAACTCTTGGTCAGCCTCATCCAGTGTGGAGTGCAGGCGGTCGCCGTAAGTGGATTCGGTGATGATGTAGTCGGCGTGCGGGAATGGCTCGGGGTCGGGGAGGATGCGTTTGTTGTATCGCCCGATGTCGCCGGTGTAGCACAAAGTGCGGGTTTTGCGCCCCTCTTTGAAGGTGATGTAGATGGCGCTGCTGCCCAGCATGTGACCCGTTTCATGGAAACAGATGGACACGTCCGGTGTGATGCTGAAGGTGAGTTCGCGCGGGATGCTGATGAACTGTGCCATACACTCGGCGGCGTCCTTTTCCGTGTAGATAGGTTCTATAGGTTCCTTGCCGATGCGCTCGGTCTTTTTGTTAAACTGCTTGGCATCAGCCTCTTGGATGCGTCCAGAATCGGCCAGCATGATGGCGCACAGGTCGCGAGTGGCTGGGGTGCAGAAAACCTTGCCCCGGAATCCCATCTTATATATATATGGTATCAACCCGGAATGGTCGATATGGGCGTGTGAAAGCAGCAGATAGTCGATTTCTTTCGGGTCGAAGCCCAAATTCTTGTTCATACCATCGGTTTCCAGGCCCTTGCCCTGGTACATACCACAGTCCAGAAGGATCTTGGTTCCCTTTTTGGAGGTGAGCAGGAATTTACTACCGGTAACCTCTTCGGTTGCCCCTAAAAAGTCCAGTTTCATGACGTAAAGTGATGGTTAGTCTTCGTGTTTGGGCCATACATTGCGCCAGCCGTAGAAGAATCCCAGATGGTAGCGGGCGGCAAAGTAGTACACCAGATGTCTCAGTTTTCCGAATGGCATATAGATAAACAGCAACGCGCAAACGATGTAATACAGGGTTATACTGCAACCGCATGCCGGCCATATCAGATAGAAAATGGTGAACAGCTGGAATGTGGAGGTCAGCGCGTTGGAGATGTAGTCGTCGGGGTTAGAGAAGCCTTTGAGGTCCTTAGACACAGCCCGTCTGACGAGCAGGATGTAACCGCACACACAGGTGATAGCGAGCGCAGCTGCGATGATGAAACGCAACGTGTTGCCTTCAATCCAGCGGTTGAAGAACGGGAACAAGGAGAGCAGAAAAATGAGCAGGCAGAGGAACGTGCCGATGTGGAACAACATGCCGGCTGCATAGCCTGGAATGTGCAGGTAGGCCGATTCCTTGTTCTGCGGCAGCATGGCCGTGGTGTTGGCATAGACGATGCCCTTTGTGGTGTCGCCGCTCTTTTCCGACATGTCATTAGGTTTGCCAAGGCGCACTATGCGGATGAAATGCACAAACAAACCGCAGAGGCAGAATGCTGCCGCTGCAATGGCGATGATTTGCATGATGGACATGGTGAAAGGTGCTTATAGATTATACACAACCTTCGGGTTTGGGAAGACCGGCTACGCGGCAGGCGCCTCTGGCGGGACCTAACGGGAAGAGTTCGTAAATCTCTTTCAGCTTGAGGTCGGCCGTTTTGCAGATAGTGCGCACCATCGGGGCGATGCCTTTCTCTTCGTAGTTCTCACGGATGCAATGGATTACTTTCCAGTGGTTCTCCGTCAGTTCGTTGATGCCGTCAACCTTGGCGATTTCAGCTGCTAGTTCTTCGGTCCATTCTTCGGGTTTCAGCATAAAGCCGTCGCCGTCCAATTCGTAGGTTTTACCTTGAAAATCAATATTTGCCATATTTTAAACTGTTTTTTTTATTCCAGCGGCAAAGATACAAAAAAATGTGAATAATTATTTATGGCAGATAGTTGAGATCTGTGTTGTCTTGATAAGTTTGACCATTGTAGGTTCCACCATGTTCTATGTGAGCAATATGGGGACAAGAGAAATTTTCAATATTGCTGTGAAAGACGTTGCCCCAAGTCTCAATATTCTCAATCCAAATACCAGCACAGCCAAAGCATGGGCCAAATGTACTTGAAGTGATTGACAATTTGGCATTTTCCGCCACTTTTAGGCTAAAACCCTCACAGTTAATAAACCAAACATCGTTTAAAAGGTTATTACTTCGTTCGCTTTCAAAAATTAAGCCATTCCAACTTGCAGGAGTACTTAATCCGGCAAAATAGGTTGAATAAACCCGAAAATTCAAGTTTTTCCCCACTCTCAACTGTTGACCTTCACCTACATAGCTGTTTGCCCCATTAAATGTGAGCGTTCCGGTGCCCTCGAAACTGAAACCATGAGGGAAGTATAATCGATAGGTTTTCAGTGTAACATCATTATTGATTTCGTAATGATCCAAGTCAATATATATTTTACCATAGGGTTCGTCGAAGTCATACAAAGAGTTAGAACCAATGTTTTTATATAATGCTGGGAAACTAGATGAAACCCAGGGATACCCTTGGCAGTGAATAATCTTATTACCCTCAAGTTGAGTTAAATAGCTTCCACTTTCGGTGACTAATCCAGCACCTCTGCTGCCATCAATCGTACAATCGGTCATGGATAGAGTTCCGCGCAATTTGAGCGCGCCATAATGAAGGTCACTATTACTACCGGCATGTATGATTTTAACCCACTCGAATTTGTTTTCGGGTCTGATTGTGTTCACTATCACATGCCCCCAGTATCCGATAAGGGACTTGACGTCTGGTCCGCGAAGTACTATAGGTTTCTCCATGGTGCCAATCATAGTCAATGCGCCATTATCTATTACCTCCAGATTTCCCTCGGGGCCTGTGAACATAATGGTGACACCAGGCATTACCTTTACAGTGGCATCACAGCCAATATACACTGTTTCATCAATAATGTAATCTACATCAAGCCCTAAATCCTGCCATATCTGGTCGTTACATATTTTGCCACTGATTTGAATTGGTTCACCATTGAAAATTCCGAACGGAGTGTCGCTGAATATGGCTGTGAAAGTAGCATCGTTATTGACAATCAAGGAACGAGGATTGGTGGTGTCACCATCATCCCATCCAAGAAAATAATATCCATTCGTAGGAATGGCAGTTAAAATGGCTGTTTCACCATCGTGGTAAGTACCGGAGCCAGTTACTATTCCCCATTCGTCGTTGCTTGATTTTCCCACAATGAAGTGTTTTTTGTGACATCCTGTTAGAATCAGCATTAAAGATAGGGCAATAAACGCGGGTATGTATGTTTTCTTCATAATAATATTAAATTACTGTCAATGATGCAAAAATTGAAAAAACACACTGCAATAATAGCTTTTTTTTTTAATAATGGGATAATTCTGAAAAAAAATTGAAGGGGCATACAAATATGATGATTTTGAAGTCTCAAATTTCCCTATATTTGCATCCAAATTTTTAATCAATTGGATGCAATAGAAATCATCGGCGCGTGCATAGGCCTGCTGTACCTGTATTTGGAATACAAGGCCAATGTGTGGCTTTGGCCCGTGGGCATTGTGATGTCACTGTTCTATGTGGTGATTTTCTTCTATGGCAAGTTTTACGCCGATGCCGCGGTGTATCTGTATTACATCGGTGCCAATGTGTACGGCTTGGTTGCCTGGCTCCGGAGCAAGGATAGTCCCCAAGGCGGGCCCGTGCAGGTGCGCATCGTGCTTACCCCCAAAAAACAAATACTCCCCCTGGTGTTCGTGTCTGCTACCCTGTGGCTTGTCATTTTCCTGATATTGAAGAATTTTACGGACAGTCCCGTGCCCTGGGGCGACGCGTTTACCACCTCTTTGAGCGTGGTGGCCATGTGGATGTTGGCCCAAAAACAACTCGAGCAGTGGCTGCTATGGGTGGTGGTCAATGCCGTTTCGCTGTGCCTTTACGTGTGGAAAGGCCTCTATCCCACCGCTGTGCTCTTTGCGGTATATACCGCCGTGGCTGTGATGGGCTATTTCAAATGGAAAAAGGAAATGGCTGTTACGGATGGGTTGACAGATAATGCCGAATGATGCCCTCCGGATCGCGTACACTCTTCTGCAGCCAGTCGAAATACAATATTTCACGTTCCTCTTCGCTTAGACGCCATGCTACATCTGAATGGCGGAGCCTTTCCGAAAAATTAGAGAGGATGATGGCCGCCGAGTTGGAGATATTGAAACTCTCCGTGAATCCGTACATCGGTATCAAAGCATTGCAGTCGGCATAGCGCACGGCTTCTTCTGAGAGGCCTGTGAGCTCCGTGCCGAACAAAAAGGCTGTTTTCCGGTCAATGGGCAGATCCTGGATAGTGGTTTTCTTCTCATCGGGCAGGGTGGCCACTACCGTGTAGCCCTTCGCGTGCAGATCGTCGATACACTGCTTCATGTTGTGCTCCGCGTGCGGGTAATGGTGTAGCGTGAGCCACTTGTCGGCCCCCATGCTGATGTCCTTGTGGATTTCGAACTCGTTGCGGTTCTCCACGATGTAGGCATCCTGGATGCCATAGCATTCACAGCTGCGCATCACCGCGCTGATGTTCTGCGTCTGGTACAGATCCTCCAGCACCACCGTGATGTGACGCGTGCGATTGGCGAGCACCTCTTCCAGACGCTCTTTCCTTGTGTCAGTCACAAATTGTTCCAGATGCGCGATGAGCGCACGACGTTTCTCAGGATCTTCTATTTGTATCATGTTTGAAAAATTAAAAAAAGCCCTTGAAAAAGGGCTTTTTTATATAGACAATAGGTTGAAATTAGAATTTCAAGCCAGCGCCCGGTTTGAACTTAACAACTTTCTTAGCGGGGATGGTGATAGCCTTGTTGGTTTTAGGGTTGTGACCTTTTCTCTTAGCGCGTTGTTTCACTTCGAAAGTACCGAAGCCAACCAAAGAAAGTTTACCACCCTTTTTCAAGGTCTCACCCGTAGCGCCCATGAAAGCGTCGAGAGCGTTTTTAGCTTGAACTTTTGTCAAACCGGCTTTTTCAGCCATTGCATTGATTAATTCGCTTTTATTCATAACTTTAAAGTTTAATAAGGTTAATATGTTTTTTTGTGACCGCAAAGTTAATAGAAATTGCAGATAATGCACACTTTTTTTAATTATGTGTGTTTTTTAACTGCACGTGTTTACAACCGAAAGGTATTTTTAATAAAAATACACTAGAATAAAATTAGAGTGTAATCGTTATGTCTGAAACCAAGCAGGAAATTTTTAACATCCATCGGTTTTTTGCCCTCTATTTGTAGTGTTTTGACGGAAATGTCGCTGGTTTTGGTGGAAATAAGCAACTGTTTGTCATTAACAATGGTCATGGATCCGGGCTTTTGGGTGCTTGGAGTGTGGGTGATTTCGCACCCTAGGATTTTCAGCGAAAGGGTCCGGGGAGTGTTGCCGTTGAACTGGATTCTGGAGAAGGCAGCAGGGTAGGGGGAGAGTCCGCGGATTTTGTTGTAGATGTTTTCGGCGGAGTCATCCCAGCGGATGAGCATATCCTCTTTGAAGATTTTCGGGGCAGGCTTCAGTTCCGCGATTTCCGCTTGTGGCAGGGGCGTGTAGTTACCGGATTCCAAATCGCGCAGGGTTTCCACGGCGATGTCTGCGCCGGCATACATGAGTTTGTCGTGCAGTGTGCCTGCGGTGTCTTCGCGCGTGATCTCCACGGCGCTCTGCCGGAGGATGGCGCCCGTGTCGGTGTGCTCGTCGAGCAGGAACGTGGTGACGCCGGTTTTTGTTTCCCCGTTGATGACGGCCCATTGGATGGGCGCCGCGCCGCGGTACTGCGGTAATAGCGAGGCGTGCACATTGAACGTGCCCTTCGGCGGCATGGAATAGACCACCTTGGGCAGCATTCGGAAGGCGACCACCACAAATACGTCAGCATTCAATGATTGGAGTTGCGCGACGAAGGTCTCATCCTTCATCTTTTCGGGTTGCATCAGAAACAGATTGTGCTCCAGCGCATATTTTTTTACATCGGAGATGTGCATGCGCTGCCCGCGGCCCGCAGGCTTGTCGGGTGTGGTGACTACCCCCGCAACCTCATGTCCCTCTTGGATGATCCGGTCGAGGATGGTGACTGCAAATTCCGGTGTGCCCATGAATACAACTCTCATCGCTGATAGTATTATTTGTTAAGTTGTCTTTGCAAATCGATCATTTTCATGCAACTGACGGCACCTTCCACGCCCTTGTTACCGTGCTTGCCGCCGGCGCGGTCCTCGGCCTGCTGCATGGTGTCGCAGGTGAGTACACTGAAAATGGCGGGCTTGCCGTGCTTCAACCCCACATCCATGATGCCCTTGGCCACTGCCTGGGCGATGAACTCAAAGTGGCGCGTTTCCCCTTGGATGATGCATCCGATACAGATGACCGCATCCACGTCGGCCATGCGGAAGAGCATGTCGGCGCCGGAGGGCAACTCGTAACTGCCGGGCACATGATGCACCAAGATGTGGTCTGCGGGAACATTTTGCTCCAGCAACGATTGTCTCGCACCCTCTAAAAGAGAATCGGTAATGTGGTCGTTCCATTCACTGACCACAATACCGATTCTTATGTTTTGAGCAGAATTAAATTTAAAAGGGGCGAACTCTGATAAATTCTTCTTCTTTTCAGTCATTATTTGGAAACTTTGGCTTGAGCTCTTTCCACATATTGGGCGATGCTCATCTTGTTGTATTCAGCATAGAATCTGTTTTCAATCTCCTTGTAAGCTTTCAGAGCCTCGTTCCATTTTTCCTGTCTTTCATACATTTGTCCCAGTTTGAACAAAGCGGTCGGAGTGAAGAGCGGATCTTTGCTCTTGGAAGCCTTTTCGTAATATTTGATGGCTGATGCCTCATCGCCTTGATCATCGTACAAGTCGCCGATGGTCATTTGGCAAGCGTACCACAGCACGTTTTCTTTCTTTTTGAATTTTTTGAGATAATCCATGGCTTCGTCTTTCTGACCTAATTTCAAATAGGTAAGACCGGCGTAATAGTTGGCGGTGTTGGCGGTACGGGTGAGTTTGTAACCTTTGGCGATGGTGAGGAAACCGTCGTTCTCGTCGTCACCTTCGAGGGCGAGGTTCAAGGAAGTGGTGTCGCCTAACATGAACAGGCTGATGGGTCTCACAATCTGTGCGGAAGCCTCAGCATTTTTCTTCTGGATGTAGAATCTGTTGAAGGCGATGATAGCACATGCGATGACCAGCACGCCAATGATAACACCGTAAATAATGTTTTGATATTTGTTGAAAAAAGCCAGCGTTCTGGTTACGAAATTTTCTTTTTCAGCTTCTTGCTCCACTTTCTTAGAGCCTATTTTCTCGTTATTTGCCATAATTTTTTATCTGTTTTTTTGAGGGCGCAAAAATACACTTTTTTTTGAAGAATAAGCGGTTATCAGTCCAAATTGTTTTTATTGGGCAGAATTTCCTTCAACCAGTCGCGGAAAAGATACAGATACGCCCTTTTGAAGATGTGCCGGAACATATATTTGTCCTCTTTGTTGTTCTGCACGATTTCGTCAGGATGGACAAGCGGCATGATGGGGTAGGCGTTCCGTTTGAGCCTCCGCAGCTTGCGCTGGTTGTTCTTCTCTTTGAATCCGATGTTGGTGGTCAGGTTCAGGTAAGGCGTGATGCAGATGCCCTTGTGCGCCCAGATGTGCAGGTTGTATTGGTAGTCCCAATAGTAGGCGTTGGTCTTCTTGATGCTGTCGAAACGCCGTTTCCAATAGTTTTTATGATTCTGTTTGTGCATGTATGGCTCCAGAATCTTCTCAAAGTCGGCGCTGTTGTAGCCATCCATGGAAAGGGTGAAGTCGTTCATCCGGTTGCGCCAGGTGGCGAAGCCCCAGGTGGCGGCGTATGCCGAGAAGAAGTAGGAACTTCCGCCTTTCTTGATCCGCTTGGGGTAGCGTTTACGGCTCCGGTGACGCAGGTAAGTGCCGCCAATGCTGTAAACACGTTCATTGTTCCTGTATTTGCTCAACAACTCTTCGCAATAGGGGAAGAAGTCGTAGCTGGGTAGGGTGTCGTCGAAAAGGATGATACCCTCCTCCTCTTGGCTGAAAAACCACTTGATAGCGGTCTCGATCATCTTGGTTTTGCCCAGATGCGCCTCCTGCCACTGGTGGTGTACCTGGCACGGCCATTCCGGCTGGATAACACTTTGCGCCTGATAGACACGAGCTCTGTCAAGCGTGTTGTCTGGCTTCGGGCCGTCGCCGGCCACGTACAGCGTTGTGGGCTGTACGGTGCGCAGAATCTGGAATACTTTGTGTGTTTCCTCAATCCTATTGTAAAGGACGAGCAATACAGGAACCTTGAACATTGTACTATATTATGCTTATGCTAATTCATGAATAACCAGACCGGAACGAAGCTTCGGCTCGAACCAGGTGGTCTTGGGAGGCATGATGTTGCCCGTATCAGCGATGTCGATGATCTGCTGCATGGAGACGGGATACAGGGCGAAAGCCACTTTCATCTCGCCGTTATCCACACGACGTTTCAGTTCGCCGAGACCGCGGATACCGCCCACAAAGTCGATGCGCTTGTCGGTGCGGAGATCCTTGATACCCAGAATCTTGTCCAAGACGAGGTTGCTGAGGATGGTGACATCCAGCACGCCGATAGGATCGTTGTCGTTGAACGTGCCCGGCTTGGCGTTCATCTTGTACCAGTGACCGTCGAGATACATGCTGAACTCATGCAGTTTGGCAGGCTTGTAAATCTCGGTACCCATGTCTTCCACGGTGTAGGTTTCAGCCACGGCGGCAAGGAACTGCTCCTTGCTGAGGCCGTTGAGGTCTTTCACTACGCGGTTGTAGTCAATGATGTTGAGCTGGTTATCTGGGAAGATCACCGTCATGAAGTAGTTGTACTCCTCTTTGCCGGTGTGGTTCGGGTTGTGTTCTTTCTTCTCTTGTCCCACGAGTGCGGCGGCAGCGCTGCGGTGGTGACCGTCGGCGATGTACATGGCGGGCACTTTGGTGGCGAAGAGTTCAACGAGTTCGTCGATGAGCTTACGATCGTCGATAACCCAGAAACGATGGCCGAAGCCGTCTTCCTTGGCGATGAAGTCGTAGATGGGTTTCTGTGCGGTGACGGAAGCCACGATTTCATCGATGCGGGCCACGGCAGGGTAGGCGAAGAACACCGGCTCCACGTTGGCGTTGGTGATGCGCACGTGTTTCATGCGGTCTTCCTCTTTATCCTTGCGGGTGAGCTCATGTTTCTTGATGATTTTGTTCACGTAATCCTCGCTGTAGGCGCAAGCCACGATGCCGTACTGCCAGTGTGCGTTAGGATCAGTGGGGTTCATGCTTTGGGCGTAGATGTAGAGTTTCTCCTCCTTGTCCTGAACCAGCCAGCCATAGTCCTTGAAGCTGTTGTAGTTTTTCACCACTTGAAGATAGACTTCGAGGGAGTGCTCGTCGGTGCCTTCGGGAAGGTCGATTTCGGCCTTGGTCACGTGGAGCAGGCTGTAGGGGTTGCCTTCGCATTCCTTGCGTGCTTCGGCGGAGTTCAGCACGTCGTACGGGCGGGAAGCGAGTTTTTCAACGATGGATTGGGGAGGACGGAATCCTCTGAAAGGTTTGATAACTGACATGGTGTTAGTGTTTTAAATTTATTTATTGTTATAATTTTTCGCGGGGCAAAGATAGTAAATTTTAGGAATAGAAAAATTTATCCTATTTTTGCACGGCTTTTTTGAAGATTATGAAACCCATCCAAATGGTTGACCTGCAAGGTCAATATGCAAACATACGCGAAGAGGTTGATGAGGCGGTGCGTCGCGTGCTCGCGGAGGCCCACTACATCAATGGGCCCGAGGTGTCGGACTTCGCTTCGGCTTTGGCTGCCCGCACGGGCGCGGCGCACGCCGTGACCTGCGCCAGCGGCACCGACGCGCTCTTGCTCGCCCTCCGCGCACTGGACCTCCGACCCGGCGATGAGGTTGTCACCGTGCCCTTCACGTTCGTCTCCACCATCGAGGTGATTGCCACCATGGGCCTCAAACCCATTCTGGTGGATGTTACTCCCGACACGTTCTGCATGGATGTCTCCAAAATCGAAGCGGCCATCACCCCGCGCACCAAGGCCATCCTGCCTGTGCATCTGTTCGGTCAGTGCGCCGACATGGAGCGCATCCTGACCATCGCACGCCAGCACAAACTCTTTGTGATTGAGGACGCCTGCCAAGCCCTCGGCGCGGAGGTTACCTTCTCCGACGGCTCTGTGCACCAAGCCGGCACTATGGGCGATGTGGGCTGCACCTCCTTCTTCCCGACTAAAAATCTGGGCTGCTTCGGCGACGGCGGAGCGGCGCTCACCAACTCTGACGAGTTGGCTGCAGCTATGCGCAGCATCGCCAATCACGGCATGTCGCAGAAATACTACTACGAGCACGTCGGCATTAACTCGCGCCTCGATACCCTGCAGGCTGCCGTGCTGAACGTCAAGCTGCCTCATCTCACCGACTACATCCGCGCACGGCAGCGCGCCGCAAGCCTCTATGATGAGGCACTGGCCGGCTGCCCCGGCGTCATCACGCCTGCCAAGGCTTCCTATTCTACGCACACATACCATCAATACACCCTTCGCGTGGCTCCGGAGCATCGCGACAACCTGCGGCAACGGCTGGCCGGCGCGGGCATTCCCACAATGGTCTATTACCCCCTCCCGTTGCACCTGCAGGCCGCCTACCGTAACCTCGGCTACCACGAAGGCAACTTCCCCGTTTCCGAAACCCTCTCCAAAGAGGTACTCTCCCTCCCCATGCACACCGAACTCACCGACGAACAAATCAAATACATTACCGATCAATTGAGAAAAGAGTAAAGGAGTAGAAGAGTATTCTCCTCTCCTCCTTTCCTCCTCTCCTCATTCACCCCATTTACCACCTTCACCCCATGAACCCTTTCATCCACCCCACCGCTATCATCGATCCCGATTGCCAAATCGGCGAAGGTACCAAAATCTGGCACTTTTCGCATCTTATGTCGCATTGCAAGATTGGTCAGAATTGCATTCTTGGACAGAATGTGTTTGTGGCTGAGGGGGTTACGATTGGTGACAATGTGAAGGTGCAGAACAACGTCTCTATTTATGTTGGCGTCGAGGTGGAAGATGATGTTTTCTTGGGGCCCTCCATGGTGTTTACCAACGTGCTGAATCCCAGAAGTTTCATTGAGCGGAAGTCGGAATTCAAAAAGACGCTTGTGCGCAAGGGTGCGACTATCGGTGCCAACGCCACCGTCGTGTGCGGGTGCGAGATTGGTCGCTACGCGCTGGTGGGTGCGGGCGCAGTGGTCACCAAGTCGGTGCCCGACTATGCCCTGGTGGTCGGCAACCCCGCCGTGCAAATTGGCTGGGTGAGTGCCTGTGGACATAAGCTCGCCTTTGACCAAAAGGGCAGGGCGGTGTGCCCCGAAAGCGGAGAACAGTATCAGTTAACCCAAAATAAGCTGGTGAAAATCGTTGATGAAAAATAGTGTGTTACGTTGGTTGCGCCCGCTTGCGTTGGTCTTGTTGCTGTTGGCTCCGGCGGCCCTCTTCGCCACACACCAACGGGCTGGAGAGATCAGCTACACGTACGTCTCCGGCCTGACCTATGAGTTTACCATCGTAACTTATACATACACGCCCAGCCCCGCCGACCGGCCCGAAATTGACGTCAGTTGGGGCGATGGCACTACGACCACAATTCAGCGGTTGCAGAAAATCGACCTTGACAATTACATCAGCAAGAATGTCTATGTTTCGCTGCACACCTTCTCGGCCGTGGGTACCTTTCATGTCACCTTTGAAGACCCGAACCGCAACGCCGGCATCATCAACATTCCGAGTTCGGTGGAGATTCCCTTCTTTATCGAAACCATTGTGGTCATCAATCCGTTCATCGGGGGCAACTCATCGCCCCAGCTGATGACACCGCCTATTGACAACGGTTGCACCAATGTTATCTATTACCACAATCCTGGCGCATACGACCCGGATGGCGACAGTCTTTCGTATAGTCTCATTAGCTGCCGTGGCTACAATGGCGAGGAGATCCCTGGCTACACGTTGCCCTTAGCGTCCAATACCATTTCCATTGACCCGGTAACCGGCGATTTGATTTGGGACACACCTACCATGGCGGGTGAGTACAATATCGCCATCCTGATTCAGGAGTGGCGTAATGGCATGATGATCAGCAGTATGGTGCGAGACATGCAGATAACCATTGCCCCTTGCAATAACCAGCCGCCGGAGATTCTGGTGGATGACACTTGCGTGCTGGCGGGCACGGTGTTGCACCTGCCCGTGCTTGTGCGCGACACCACGTCCACCATGGTGACACTCACGGCCAGTGGCGAGCTCCTCCTGCTGCAAGATAGCCCCGTGCAGTTTATGCCCATTACTGACAGTGTGCCCTTTGTGTCCAACTTGGTGTGGCGTACCAACTGCAACCACGTCAGAATAGAACCTTATACACTGCTTTTCAAGGCCCAGGATAACGGTCCGCAGGTGCCGCTGGTGTCGTTCAAGACTCTGCACGTGCGCGTGGTGGCTCCGGCGCCGAAGAATTTGGCCGCATTGCCATGGAACAACACCGTGCATTTGTCCTGGTCGCCGGACTCTTGCCCCAACGCGGTGGGTTACGACATCTATCGCCGCGACGGCAGCAACCCCTTTGAACCTGAGCACTGCGAAACGGGAATGCCTGACGATGAAGGCTATTATTGGATTGGGAGTACGACTGCATGGGAGGATGCCTCTTTTGTAGATGATGGCTCTGTGGCACCGCTGTATCACGCCAACGACTATTGCTATCGCGTGGTGGCCCGCTTCCCTGATGGGGCCGAGAGCTACGTTTCCGATGAGGTTTGCGTGCACATCATTGCCGACGCGCCCCTGATCATCAATACGGATGTGGTGACTACAGATTCCGCGAACGGCACGCTGAAGGTGCGTTGGATTGCGCCGCCGGAGATCGACTCCGTGGCATTCCCTCCCCCATATCACTACGAACTTTACCGATATAATGCTCTTCTGCACGATTCCATGTTGCTGATTTCCACACCGTTACTGTCCGTTTGGGATACAACGGAGTATCTCGATCACGACTTGAATACGGAATATCAAGCTCATACCTATCGTGTGCATTTTTTCAATGAGGATACGCTGATTGAGACCTCGGACCCAGCCACTTCCATTTATCTGCGTGCCACGCCGGCAGACAAGCGCGTGATGCTGTCATGGTCGGTGCAACAGCCATGGAACAATGTGGAGTATGTGGTCTATCGGCTGGACGAACACGGATTGGTGTGGGACTCTATTGGCGCTACGCCCAATACCAGCTACACGGATGGTGGTTTGGAGAACGGCGAGGAATACTGCTACTATGTACAGGCGCGAGGTTACTACTGGCTTCCCGACACCATCGGGCCGCTTTACAACCGCTCGCAGCGAGTCTGTGCAACGCCCATTGACAACGAGCCGCCGGAGTTGCCAGTATTGTACGTGACCACCGACTGCGATGTGGTGACCTACAGTTGGACGTTCACCTCCGATTCTGCAGCACATGATGCGTACTGGTACTATATCTACTACAAACCCTCCATGCAGGGCTCGTTTGTGTGTGTGGATTCCTTTGCCCATAACGATGTTTGCTGGCCCTATCCGTGCGAGTATCAGCTCAATGAAATGGAAACGGTGGTCGGTTGCTTTGCTATGAAGGTGGCCGATTCCAACCATAACCTTTCGGCCCTTTCCGACACGGTGTGCATGGACATTTATGATTGTCTGGATTACACGTTGCCCAATGTATTCACGCCCAACGGCGACGGTGTCAATGATGTCTATCAGCCCATTCCGCCGTATCGGGGCGTGGTGGAAGTGGATATGAAGATTTACAACCGCTGGGGTCGGCGGGTGTTTTCCACCACAGATCCAGACATTATGTGGGATGGTAGTGATGAAAACTCCCACCAACCATGCTCCGAAGGCGTCTTCTATTACAGTTGCGAAGTCACTGTGCGAACCCTCACCGGTGAATATAGCTATCCGCTCCACGGCTCCATCACGTTGATCCGATAGGAAAGAAGTAAAAGAATAAAGGAGTAGGGGAGGAGAAGAGGAGAGGAGGAAGGGGGATCATAGGTCCATTTCTTTCAAACGCTTTTTGCAGGATGTTCTTAAGGAAGTTAACATAATGGCGACTTTACAGAATGGTTCTTTTAATGGGTCCAGTTTTGCTTCGGATATGTAATGAAGATCAACGGCAATTAGAAGCTGGCTATAAACCTCCATTAGTGATCCGTATGCTATTTCAATGAAATGGATTCTCTCTTTTAATGAAACGCGTCCGTTTCCTTCTGCAATATTAGATGACACGGATACAATGGCACGTCTTATTTGATCACAAAGAGCATACTTTTCAACCGAAGGAAAATCCCCCAGAAGATTGTAAACGGAAATAGCTAAATCTTTGGAATATTTCCAAACGTCTAATCTTTCAAATGAAAAAATTGTATTTTGCATGATGGTTTATTTTTTGCAAAGATATAAAAAAAGAGTAAAGGAGTAGAAGAGTAAAAGAGTATCCTCCTCTCCTCCCTTCCTCCTCTCCTCCTAACACACAATATTCCCCCCATTTCTCCGTTTATCCAAATAACTTTTAAATCTCTCTGATATGAAAAACAATAAAGTAACTGTTGCCGTCATTTTGGGCATCTGTTTTGTTTTGGCAGCTATCGCTGTCGGTATTTTCTATTACCAGTCGAAAAAACCGGCTAAGACTGTGTCTGTGGTTGGTTTGGCCGAGAAGGACTTTACTTCGGATCTGATTGTTTGGGAGTTGAGATATGATGTGCTCGACATGGACATGAAGAGATCATACGCTTTGATCAAGGACCAGAACAAGATTGTGAAAGAATTCCTGAACAACAAGGGTATCAAATCGGATGAGATTGACTTCAAGAATATCTCCACGAGACCTAAATACGATTCTCACTGGGAGAACGGTCATTGGGTGGAGAATTTTGAAGGATATCTGGCCGAACAGCGTATCCGTGTGGAATCCAAGGATGTGGAGAAAATTGAGAAGATTATTCGCGAAATTTCCGAGCTGTATGACCAGAATATCAAGATTTCCAGCGACGACCCTGAATATTACTATACCAAGCTTTCGGATTTGAAGTTGGAAATGTTGGCTGAAGCTTCCAAGAATGCTCGCGAGCGTGCACAGACGGTCACGGAAAATGCAGGCGGCAAACTGGGAGATTTGAAGAATGCCACCACCGGTGTGTTCCAAATTACGGCGCCAAACTCTTCCGAAGACAGCTACTCATGGGGAGGCGCGTTCAATACCTCATCCAAACAGAAACACGTCAGCATCAATATGCGACTAACGTACTACGTGAAATAAAATTAAGTTTGAAAGAAAAGGCGGTCAACAACCGCCTTTTTTTATATCTTTGCAGCCTTAAATTACATTGGAGTAATGTCAATTATTGTAAAAAACGTAACGAAAGTCTTTGGCGATCAGTACGCCTTGAACGATGTGAGTTTTGAGGCCCGCAAGGGTGAAATCGTGGGCTTCTTGGGCCCGAACGGCGCGGGAAAAACCACCATGATGAAGATCATCACCTGCCTGATTCCTCCCACCCAGGGCGATGTCACCGTTTGCGGTCTGGACATCTGGAAAGATTCTTTGGAGTTGAGAAAGAAGATAGGCTATCTTTCAGAGGCCAACCCGCTCTATTATGACATGTATGTGCGTGAATTTCTGGAGTTTATCGCAGGTATCCACCACATGTCGGACGTCAATGCCAAAGTGAATGATATCATAGAGAAAACCGGACTGCAACCCGAACAGCACAAGAAAATCGGTGCCCTGTCGCGCGGTTACAAGCAGCGCGTGGGTATTGCCCAGGCGCTCATCCATGATCCAGAAGTGCTGATTCTGGACGAGCCGACCACCGGTCTGGACCCCAACCAGCTCATCGAAATCCGCGAGCTTATCCGCTCATACGGCAAAAACCGCACCGTGTTGCTCTCCACGCACATCATGCAGGAGGTGCAAGCGATGTGCGACCACGTCATCATCATCAACAAAGGCAGACTTGTGGCTGACGCACAGGTGAGTGAACTGCCCACCATGGCAGAGAAACTCGGTCTGAAACACGCCTCCGAGCTGAACGCTTTGGGCATGGAGGAACTCTTCCAGGCCTTGACGCAAAAATAATCATACATGCACAGATTTCTACAACCTCTTCTCAAAACCGACGGACACTATACGGCCATCTCGTTCGAGGAAGCTTACGAACAGATAGCCCGGCACAGCAAGACTGCGGCCTCCAACCGCACCTTGGTGATGGCCTCCGGCGACTATTCCAACGAAGAGTTGTATCTCATCCAACGTCTCGCGCGCACGGGCCTGCACACCAACGCCATCGGCTCTTTTGACTACTACAGGCGCGGTACCCTGTTTTTCATCGATAAGAACGACATCGTGCCCTTCGCGGAACTTTTCGGAGCTGGCAAGTTTTATACCCTTCTGAACCCAGAAACCAATGCGATTTCACAGAAAACCGCACTGGGGATTTTGCAAGCCTGCCCCAATACCCCGCGCTACGATTTCAACACGCCAGGACACTTGAATATTCGCAATTTTGGCGATTTTTTCAGAAGTCTGAACCAATACCTTATCCGAAACGATTTGACCAAAGGCATTTACATCCAAGGACTGGGCAAGAACTACGAGGCGTACAAAAAGCATGTTTTAGAAGAAGACACATTCCGTCTGCTGGCCTCTAACCAGCTGACCGAAGAGGAAGTACGGAACTTTGCGGAGCAATTGCTGTGCGACGAAGCTCCTGTTTTTGTCTTTTGGGAGCGTTTTCTCGACGAGCGAGGCATCATCGAACTGGAAAATCTCTGCATGTTGCTGGATATCCAAGCCAAGCCCTCGTCGGGATTCCTGTGCCTGAAAGCCGAGCTGAACTCCCAGGGTCTGTTCGACATGGGCCTCTTCCCCGAAATTTGTGTGGGTGGCGTGCCCTTCGACGAGGAAAATCGCCAGCTGATGCAAGAACTGTATGGCCAGCCCGCGTACACGGAGCCTATGGATATCCCCGCGCACATCGCCGCCCGCGACTTTGACCAATGCTGGCTGTTCAATGCTACCGGCGCTGAGGTTCCGCAAGAGGTCCGCGACGTGGCGAAAAACTGCTCATGGTCAGTGCTGCAAACCGCTTTCTTCGAGGACGGCCCCTGCGACTATGACCTGATCTTGCCGGCTTCGCTGCCCGAAGAGTCCGACGGCACTTTCACCGACTCCGCACGCGCAGCCCACAACAGCAAAGCCGACTCCCCGTGCCCGATTGCGGTGAACAATATTGAACTTTTCTCCAATCTGGGCTTGCCGCTCGGTTTGCCCAAACTGGACAATTCCACGGATGTCTTCATGGAATACATCTCCTTCTTCAAAGGGGGATGCAGAAGCAAATTCAGACATTTCTTCAGATAATTTTTAAATCCCATCAATATGAATGACAATGAATTAAACTATCAAAATCAGCCCGCAACGGCTAAACCGGAAACCCGTACCCGGAAATTCTGGCGGGTGGTGTTCGGCTCCATGCTGGGCTTCTTCTTCTCCATGATACTTGTCTCCATCCTCTACATGGTGATGTTGATCAGTATGATTGCTGCATTTTCGTCTATGGACAAAGATTCAGCCGATGTGAAGGATAACAGTATCCTGAAAATCAATCTGACCCAGGGTGTGGCCGAGAGGGCGGTGGAGACCCCGTTTGACAAGTTCAATGACTACAGTCAGATAGGTTTGGACGACGTGCTGGCCTCTATCAAGAACGCAGCCACTGATCCCAAGATCAAAGGTATCTACATCAACTCCGCTACCGTGTCCGCCTCTCCTGCGACGGTTAAGGAGATTCACGATGCCCTGCTCGAGTTCAAGAAATCAGGCAAGTTCATCTACGCTTATAGCGATGTCTATGCGCAAAACGGCTATTATCTGGCATCTGTGGCCGACAAGATTATCCTCAACCCCACTGGTTCTCTGGATTTCAAGGGCTACGCCATGCAGATTATGTTTTACAAAGGCCTCATCGACAAATTGGATGTGGATGTGCAAGTGGTACGTCACGGGCAGTTCAAGAGTGCCGTGGAGCCCTACATCCTGGATAAGATGAGCGAGGCTAACCGCGAGCAGCTGACGCTTCTGACCAACACGTTGTGGGATGTGTTCATCAGCGACATCTCCGCATCGCGCAAAATCCCGGCAGACACCCTGAATGCCATCGCCGACAATCTGCTCTGCGCACTGCCTAAAGATGCACTGAGACTGAAACTGGTGGATAAGCTCGGCTTTCCCAGCGACATGGAAAAAATGCTGAAAGATAAGCTCAATGTGGCCGAAGATAAGGATCTCAATATCGTCACGATTGAAAAATACAAGAAGAGTATCAAAAATGACAACAATGCTCCTGACAAAATCGCAGTCGTATATGCCGTAGGCAATATTAATGACGGCAAAGGCGACAATAGTCAGGGCATCTACTCCGAAAGCTTTATCAAAGAATTCAAAAAAGCATACAAAGACAAAGATGTGAAGGCTATTGTGTTGAGAATCAATTCTCCAGGCGGTAGTGCCTTGGCTTCCGAGAACATCTGGCAGGAAATTGAAAAAGCCAAGAAGGCTGGCAAAGTGGTGGTTACCTCCATGGGCGACTACGCTGCCTCCGGCGGTTATTACATCGCCTGCAACTCCAACTACATCATCGCACAACCCAATACCATCACCGGCTCTATCGGTGTGTTCGGCATGATTCCTTCCTTCCAAAATACACTCAAAAACAAATTGGGTGTCACCATTGACGGCGTGAAAACCAACAAACATTCTGATTATGGCACAGGCTTCCGCCCAATGGATGAGACCGAGATGGCTGTAATGCAGATTTCCGTGGAAGATATCTACAGCACCTTCACCAAGCGTGTGGCTGACGGCCGCAAGATGACGGTGGCACAGGTGGACAGCATCGGCCAAGGTCGTGTGTGGGCCGGCGCAGACGCCATCAAGATTGGCTTGGTTGACAAGCTCGGCTCAATCGATGATGCCATCGCCAAAGCCGCCCAATTGGCTAAAATTTCGAAATACGCCATTGTCTATTATCCCAAACAGAAAGACTGGTTTACCATGCTGTTCAGCAAAGAGGATGAGGTGGAGGCCGCTTTGAGAGCCAAACTGGGCCGCTTCTATTTCACCTACGAAGGGTTGAATCAATTGATGAGCCAAGAAGGTGTGCAGGCAAGAATGCCTATGGAAATTTACATTTATTAACCCCTCATTTTTTGTGTTATGAATGCTGAGATCTTATCTTCCGCTTTTTACATATATTTGTATGTGATGATCGGCATCGCCGCTGTGGTGTTTGTTTCCCTATATTTTGTCGATGCCAGCTACGGTGCTTTCACCAAGAAAACTTGGGGTAAGACTATCAATAACAAATTGGCTTGGTTCCTCATGGAATTTCCCATCTTCTTGGCCATGATCATTATCTGGTTGTGCTCGCCCCACCGGTTTGAAATTGTGCCCATGGTGTTCTTGCTCATCTTTGAGATTCACTATTTCCAACGATCGCTCATTTTCCCATGGCTCATGAAGGGCAAGAAAAGCCAGATGTCGCTGGCGGTCATGTTCATGGGCATCGCGTTTAACATCTTGAACGCCATGATGCAGGGCTATTGGATTTTCTTTGAGTCTTTCAAATGCAATTACCACGTGCTGGGACTTTCTTACACAGACCTCGCTTGGCTGAAATCGCCGCAATTCATCATCGGCGTGTGCATTTTCTTCATCGGTTTCTATATCAATCTGCGCTCCGACTATATCATCCGTCACCTGCGCAAGAGCGACGACGACAACAAGCACTACTTGCCCAAAGGCTTCATGTTTGAATATGTGACCAGTGCCAACTATCTGGGCGAGCTCACCGAGTGGCTCGGATTTGCCATCCTCACGTGGTCGTTGTCCGGTTTGGTGTTCTTCATCTGGACGTTTGCCAACCTGGTGCCCCGCGCCAACGCTATCTACAAACGTTACAAGACCGAATTCGGTCCTGAGATGGAAGCCAAGAAACTGAAGAGAGTTTTCCCGTTCATCTATTAGAAAATCATCCGCACTTACTTGATTATTATGGATATAGAGCATATCTATGCCAAATATTTAGACCATCCGCAGATTTGTACCGATACGCGGAACATTATCCCTGACAGCATCTTCGTATGCCTCAAAGGCGAGCGTTTCGATGGTAACCAATTCGCGCTCAGTGCCCTGGAGCAAGGCGCGTCCTACGTCATTACCGAGAATGCTGCGCTGGCGGACAACCCGCGCTGCATAGTCGTGGAGAACAGTTTGGCGACCCTGCAACAACTGGCCGCCCACCATCGGCAGCAACTCAATATCCCGATCATCGGCATTACGGGAACTAATGGCAAGACTACCACCAAAGAGCTGGTTTCCACGGTGTTGGCGCAGAAATTCCGCACTGCTTATACCAAGGGTAACCTCAATAACCACATTGGCGTGCCCCTCACTTTGCTTTCGATAAAGCCTTCGGATGAGATTGCCATTGTGGAGATGGGCGCCAACCATCCGGGCGAGATTGCCGACCTGTGCGCCATCGCACGCCCCACCTACGGCCTCATCACCAATGTGGGCAAGGCACACATTGAAGGCTTTGGCTCCGAAGCGGAGATTGTCCACACCAAAAAGGCCCTCTATCGCTCGGTCATCGGCGACAACGGTACTCTCTTCGTCAACGTCAACGACTCCAAGCTCCGTGATGGGCTGGACTACGACAAGGTGGTCTATTACGCTGAGGGAGGCGAAGATAATATCGTGAGCATGTCGCCCTACCTGCGCATATGCGTGGCGGGGCGCGAGGTCGATACGCACTTGACCGGCAGCTACAATATTTACAACTTTTTGGCCGCTGCAGCGGTGGGCCACTATTTCGGGGTCAGCGACGAGCAGATTGCCGATGCTTTGGGTCAGTACGTGCCCTCCAACCATCGCTCGCAGGTCAACAAGATTGGCACTAACGTCATTATTTCCGACTATTATAATGCCAACCCCACCAGCATGGAGGCCGCGGTACGAAACCTTGCCCAATTGCAGCATCCGCGCAAGCTTGCCATATTGGGCGACATGCGTGAGCTGGGGCCGGTGAGCCGCGAAGAGCATCAGAAAATCATCCAACTGTGCACTGCGTTGCATCTGAATGCTCTGTTCGTGGGTTCGGAGTTCGCCGCCCATCAGCCGGAGCACTGCTACCGCGATGTGGAGGAACTCAACGAAGCGCTGAAAGCGCAGCCCATTACGGATTCCCTGATTCTGGTCAAGGGCTCCAATAGCATGCATTTGGACCGATTAACAGCCTTGTTGCAATGACCAAAACCTACCGTACGGGTATCGGCGTGATGTCCGGCACCTCGTTGGATGGGCTGGATTTGGCGTGGTGTTCCTTTGAAAAAGTTGGAGCACGTTGGAATTACCGCATTGAAAAAGCTTGCACAATACCTTACGACCCGGCATTTCGGGCTCGTCTGGCCAATGCTACCCAGCTTTCTGCCCTCGATTATGCTAAATTGGATATGGATTTGGGCGTGCTGATTGCCGATCGCATCAACGAATGGCTGGGCAACCAGCCCAAGCCCGACTTCATCGCATCGCACGGGCATACCGTGTTTCATCAGCCGCACTGCGGGCTTACCACCCAGATTGGCAGTGGGGCTATCATTGCTGCCCGCACGGGCATTACCACCGTCTGCGATTTCCGTACGATGGACGTGGCCTTGGGTGGGCAAGGAGCACCTTTGGTGCCTATCGGCGATGCTCTGCTCTTTAGCCAATATGATGCCTGCCTCAACCTCGGCGGGTTTTGCAATATATCCTTTCAGGAAGGGAACAAGCGCGTGGCCTTTGACATCGCCCCGTGCAACATGGCCCTGAACCGTCTTGCCAATCTGCTTGGAAAACCCTACGATGAGGGTGGAGAATTGGCGCGCCGCGGACATCTCATCCCGGATCTTTTGCAACAACTCAACGAGTTGGAATACTATCGGTTGCCTTATCCGAAATCGTTGGGCAAAGAGTGGTTCGACCAGCATTTTTGGCCGCTGATTGCAAAATTTGAGAATCAATCGGTTGCAGATCTGCTACATACCGTCGTGCAACATATCGTTGGCCAAATAGCCCAAGTGCTGCCCGAAAGTGCCAGTACACTGCTGACTACTGGCGGCGGTGCATACAATAACTTTTTGATACAGAGTGTTCAAAATCAATGGAACGGAGATATCATCGTTCTGGATTCCCTTACCATTGATTTCAAAGAAGCTTTGGTTTTTGCCTTCCTGGGAATGCTGCGTTTGCGGGGTGAAGCAAATTGCCTGGCAAGCGTAACAGGTGCAAAACAAGACAATTGCGGCGGCGCTGTTTATTTTGTTTAAAAAAAATCGCCGATTGAAATTTTTTTCAAAAAAAATCGTTGTTCTTATAAAAGAAAAATAGTACTTTTGCCGTGCTAATTATATTAAGAGAAATAACCTTATAAATCATCATAATTATGATTACGAAGAAAACCGACAGAGGAAACCTGGAGAACAAGAGAACGCTGTTTCTCTTGTTGGGTTTCGTAGTTGTTTTAGGGTTGGTGTATGCTGGTTTTGAGCTTTTTGCCAGTGAGGACAAAGCTCCGGCTTTCACTATTTCCGATGACGACTTCATTGAAGTGAAAGATGAAGATGTCATTGCCACTGACCAAACTCCTCCCCCTCCACCAGAGCCGCAACAACAGCAACAAGCCGTGGTGCTGAACATCGTGGAAGACAATATCAAGGTCAGCACGGACTTTGACTTCGGTCAGGACGTCTTCGAAGATGACGCCATTGAGGAAGTGGATGACGTGGTGGAAGTCGTGGAAGAGGAAACCGACGCTACACCTCCTGTTTACTTCACAGAAGAAATGCCCGAATTCCCTGGCGGTATGGAAGCGTTGAACTCCTTCCTTTCCAGAGAGATTCAGTATCCTGAAGTGGCTCGTAACAATGGTATCACCGGTACGGTGCTGATTGAGTTCGTCGTGGAACGCGATGGCCGCGTGAGCAACGCCAAGGTGAAAGTTCCGTTGTATCCCGACTGCGATAAAGAGGCTGTGCGCGGTATCATGGCTATGCCGAAATGGAAACCCGGCAAGAACATGGGCAAGCCCGTACGTTGCTTCTACCAGGTGCCTGTCACCTTCAGAATGTAAGTTCTGATGGATTTTCAAAAATAAAAAGGGGAACATCAAGTTCCCCTTTTTTATTTCGCTTGGAACACATCCCAGCCGTTGGCTTCCAGCACCTCCTGCGCTGCGGCGTTCTGCATGATGCTGCCGCCATACTCGTTGAAATCGTAGATATGAGGGGAGATGAACCACCGGTTGATGTTCATGTCCAGAACAATGTCCATAACGCCGTCCTTTGACAATGTTTTTTGCGCCAAGGGCAAAGTGACGGTGAACGAATGCTCGAGCGTGTCCCCTTCGTCGGTCAACACCCGGCCCGAGTGCAAGTTGAATGGGTGAGCGGTCCCGTCCGGGGCCTGCCAGCGGCCATTGATTTTCATGTAATGGTAGCCCCCGCCCAGCACCGCTGGCCAGCTCATGTTGTTCTCCGGCGCGTCCGTATAAGCATGCGTGACATTGAGCTCCGGAGCCAAGCCAAACACGAAAGTGATGGCCTTGTACGCGCCCACGGGCAACTCGTCATTAGGATTCCAGACCAACGTGCCCGGAATGTCCGCATCCACATAATGGGCGCGCCGGTCAGATTTTATCGCATGTTGAGTGCCGTCCGACAGGGTTAAAATCACATTCGAAATGAAATATTGGGCCTCCGTGACCTCGTAGCGGTTCCCCGCAGCATTCTGGTACAACATCGTGTCCTGCTGCAATTCCTCGCCGTCCACGGAAAAAGAAAAGTGCACCCTGACTGTGCCCGTGGGCTTTTGACAGGCTGCACATAGCAAAACGAGCAACAAGAATCCTGAAATTCTACCACTCATCTTCAAATACCTCCGGCGGCAACATTCCTTCTTCCAGGGAGTTGATTAACTTCTTGATCTGGTCGTCTATTTGATTCAGCCATTCGTATTGAGAAGGAGACCAGTAAGGACTGTCGGTTTTGAACCAATTTTCGATGGGAGCGGCTGCTGTAGCCTTTTCGTTAAAGTTAGTGATGGTGTAGCGGTAACGTCCATCACGGCATTCCAGCTTGAAGTTGTAATAAACGATGTTTTTCTGCATCATGGTGCCGTCTTTCTGCTTGGAGAAGATTCGGACGCTGGAACGCATCTCAATTACGCATTTTTCTGAATCTGCCTTTTTGATTACTTCAGCAGTGTTTTTATAGTATTTTTTCACCCATGCCATGGCTCTGTCGTAAAGCACTTGGGGCGTGCCTTCCTGTTTCACCACATCCTGATAGGTCACCAGATTGGTTCGCTCGTCGATAGGAAGGTCTGGAACAGGAATCTGGGCGGGTTTCTGGGCAAAAGCGACAGCTACGATAACCAACAGCATCGCGAATATTGCAATCTTTTTCATTTTCCTACTTTCTGATTAAGGTTTGAAAATATAAGTCGAATTGGTTTTTTTCGTCTTTCGGGACGAATGTGCTCTCCGTTAACGTCCATTCTTCTTCGTTTATGGCTGGAAAATAAACGTCAGCGGTGAAAGCGGAGACGATTCTGGTGAGATAAAGTTTATCGGCGTATGGTAAAAAAAGCCTGTACATGGTAGCACCGCCCATCACGAAAACCTCTTCCTCGTCTTGTACCAAGGCGAGGGCGTCCTCAATGGAGTGCACTGTCTCGCAGTCTGGGAAGGTGACGTCATCCAGCGTGATCACGATGTTTCTTCTGTTGGGAAGCGGCTTTTTCGGCAAAGACTCCCAGGTTCTGTCGCCCATCATGACTGCATGGCCGGAGGTAATCTCCTTGAAATGCTTGAGGTCAACGGGTAGATGGCAGAGCAGCTGGTTCTTGTAGCCGAGTTCGAGGTTTTCGCCCACGGCGGCAATCATGCTGATATTCTTCATTGTATTCAATATTTGGTTTTATTGTTAATGATCTAGTTGAAAATCAAAGATATGCAATCCTGTTATGACTATTTTGCGCCGATGATTTCATCAATCACGTGCAGCACATGGTCGATTTTGTCCTCGAAGCAGAGCTCGGCGTTGATGACGTGCAGCACAGGATGCCCTTTCCATGCGGCGATGAGATTGTCATCCACCACACGGGCCAGCTCCAGCGATTCGGAGCGGCAGTTGTTGTTCTGGCGCGTATAAAACTGTTCGGCGCCTTTGGCGGCGGTGCAGATGTGCAGCACGGCCTCGTAGCGTTTGTCTCGCAGGCTCTCAGTGGTCTCTCCCACAGCATCCATCACGTGCTGCCAGGCGGCAGGTTCCATGTAGGCTGCCGTGTCCATCGTGCCCCGGTCGCACACCATTAGGGCTGGCTTGTCGCCCGCAGCGGCAATTCGCGTCATACAATCCTCCATGACCATCTGGAACCGCAGCTTGTTGGATTCAGTCGTGAAGGAGATGTCCGCATCCTTGGTCAGGAAGTCAGCGCCTGCCTCAATGAAGAGCGTAGCGGACTCGGGCAGCGTGAACACTGCGTAACCTAGGTTGGAGTATTTGTTTTGTATCCGTTTGAGAATGGTGGATTTGCCGGCGCAAGGGCCGCCAGTCAGGACAATTCGGGTGATTTTTGGCATAACAGGGAGGCTTCAAAAGAATGGAGCAAAAGTACATAATATTTCCCAATTCTGCACGCCGTCAGGCAACAAACTTATCGCATTTTTTGTACTTTTGCACACCTTTGAAGTTATGAGCAAGAACACGAAACCCTCACAGATCGAAATCAAGAACAGAAAGGCTGATTATCAGTACTTTCTGCTTAGCTCATATACCGCCGGTATCGTGCTCACAGGCACGGAAATCAAGTCGATACGTGCGGGAAAGGCCAACATTACGGATGCGTATTGTTCGTTTATCCAGAACGAGTTATGGGTGCACAACATGCACATCAGCGAGTATGCGAACGGCAGCTACAACAACCACCAGCCCAAGCGCGACCGCAAGTTGCTGCTCACCAAGAAGGAGATGCGCAAGCTGCTGAGCAAACTCAACGAGCGCGGCTTCACCATCGTGCCTACACTGCTGTGGATCAACGAGAACGGCTACGCCAAACTGGACATTTCCCTGGCCAAGGGCAAGAAATTGTATGACAAACGCGAAAGCATCAAGGAGAAAGATGAGCGTCGCAGAAAACAAATGGAGGACGAATAATGAATGAAGAAATGATGGACCGCGGCTACATGCCCCTTCCCGAATCGTTTGATTCCAAGGAAAAGATCTATTACAGCATGGGCGAGACCTGTGAAATTTTCAATCTGCCCGCCTCCACACTCCGCTTTTGGGAGAAAGAATTCGATGTGCTGAAGCCGCGCAAGAACAAAAAGGGCGACCGTTTCTTCTCCAAGAACGACATATCCCTGATTCGCACTATCCATTACCTTACCAAGGTGAAGGGCTACACGTTGCAAGGGGCTCGCGATGCCATCAAGGGCAACCTCATCAAGGAGGCCGACAACGCTTCCATCATTGCATCCCTGACTGAAATCAAAGAGATGCTGCTGAGCATCAAGAAAGAATTGGATTAAAGGGAAATCCCTGGATTCTTCGGATTATTTTTGCAGGAACGCGATGAGTTTCTGCATGGCACGTCCGCGGTGACTGATGCTATTTTTCTCATCTTCACTCATTTCCGCGAAGGTTTGGTCGTAGCCGTCGGGCATGAAAACCGGATCGTAGCCAAAACCTGCCGTGCCGCGCGGCATCTCGATGATGGTGCCATCTACACGGCCTTCGAACAGGTGCGTTTCGCCATCCATAATCAAGGCCACTACCGTTTTGAAACAGGCTCTGCGGTTGGTTATTCCTTGCATCTCTTTCAGCACTTTGTTCACGTTGTCCTGATAGGAGCAATGCTCGCCAGCGTAGCGGGCAGAATAGACCCCCGGACGGCCATCCAGCGCTTCTATCTCAAGGCCTGTGTCATCCGCGAAGCAGGCCGTGTGGTAATGATCCACCACATATTGGGCCTTCTGCAGGGCGTTGCCTTGCAGCGTGTCGGCAGTCTCCGGAATCTCTTCCTCGCAGCCGAGGTCGTGCAGGTTCTTCAAAGTCCATTTGTCGCCCAGAATGGCGCGCGCCTCTTGGGTCTTGTGCTGATTGTGTGTTGCGAAAATGATGTCCATACTATAAACAGAAAAAGATGGCATAATTGCTTATGTCATCTAACCTTAAGTAAAAAAAATAGCAGGGGTGTGCTTACTGGGCAGCACCGCTGACTTCGATGGCTTGTTTACCTCTGTAGTAACCGCATTCCGGACAAATACGATGTGTCAGGATGGGAGCACCACAATGGCTGCAAGTCGTCAACTGAGGAGCTGTGATGAAATCATGAGCTCTTCTCTTATCTCTTCTCATTGCTGAGTGTCTTCTTTTAGGATTTGGCATAATATCTAAATTTTATAGTTTTTTAATCTAATTTCAGGTTCTTCAACGCTTCCCATCTCGGATCCATTTCTTTTTCTTTCTCAGCCTTGGCTTTCTCCATCTCCTCCAACTTGTGCATCACCTCAGGATCGCAGGTCGGATTGCCGTTCTCATCATCCTCATGCACAATGCGATGCGGCAACTCCAGGAAGATGGACTCATAGACGTAGTGGAAGATGTCCAGCTCGTATGTATTCTCGTCCATCACCCAGATGTCGTCATCATCATCATTTTCTCCTTCTTCCACGCTGGGCACGAGCTTCACAATCAGGCGCGTGTCGAAATCCATCGGGATGGTGACGGGCAGCAGACAACGGTCGCATGGGGCAATCACCTTACCCTCGAAATGGCAGTTCAAAACCACCAATTTCTCAGTTTTCTCCATCTCAACCCGCAAATTCAGATCGCCGTCGCGTACGTCGGAGATTTCAGCCAACTCAAAGAACTCTTTCTTGCATTCTATTGAATAACAATATGTTCCGTCTTCAACTCCGGATAGCCGAAGCTTAAATTGTTCCTTTAAGTCCTTTATATCCATCGTTTGAAATTTTGGGCTGCAAATATATGATTTTTTTAATATCAAAACTTTATATCCAACATATTTATTTTCACCATAGAACAGTGTCTATTTTTTTCGTAACATTTTGTGCTGAAACCACGACATACACTATGTAGTACATATTTTTATTAATTTTGCAAACGACAATAATCTCTTGCATTATGAAAAGATATTTACTTTTATTTTTCATATTGTGTGTCAGTGCAATGGCTTTAAGAGCTCAGACCACTATTCTGATGGGGTCACAGGCTTCCGTGACCAATTGTAACTTGCTGATTTATGATGATGGGGGCCTCACTGGCAATTACGCGCCCAATGTCAACGAGACGCTCACCATCTTGTCCAACGACCCCAACAACGGCTGTGTCATGGTGGAAATCACCGACCTGGATATTGATGTTTCCGACACCTTGACCATTTACGACGGCGTGGGTGTCACCGGACCGGTGCTGCATAAGATCAACAATGACAACTACGATCCGACGGGCACGTTTCGCTATGCTGCCACCATACAGAATTCCACGGGTGCCATCACGTTGCAGTTCACTTCCGACGGCGCCGGCGAGGGCACGGGATTCGAAATCCGTACCAGCTGCATCGCGCCGTGTCAGCGCATCACGCTTCATATCGACTCCGCAAACTGCTCGCACTTGCCTCATATCAATCCCGAAGATGGATACTATTATGTGGATATTTGCCCGTACGACACCTTCCATTTCAGCGTGTATGGCGAGTATCCGGACAATAACTTCAGCTATCATCAGGCCGACAACACTACGACTTTCCTTTGGGATTTCGATTTGGAAGAGCTAGACAGCATTGGCGGCAATTCCGTGGATTACTATTTCACCCCCGGCAGAGGCTATGATGTCTCTATCAGTGCCGCCGACCAGTCGCAGTGCCTGTCGCTGATTCCCATCACCTTTCGCGTGCGCACCTCCAAGAACCCGATACGAGATGTGGGCACGTTGCCGCCCATCTGCACGGGCCAGCAATTGGACCTGAGTGTGGGCTATGACCAGATTTCGAGCCTGCAGCTGGATTCAGTTGGCAGCGAGCAGATCACCTCTCTCGGAGTTACCGACACAGTGTTCTTGCCCGATGGCATCAGTTGTCCGCCCTACGGCTACTATTACCGTTCGTACGTCAACTTTACCTCCTTCGCGCCTACGGCCACCATCACCAGCGCCAACGATATCCTTTTTGTGCGCATCAAGATGGAGCATTCGGCTATTGAAGATATCCGTATCAAACTGTTCTGCCCCAATGGCAGCTCGTGCCGCATCGTGCCCGACTATCAGAACGACGGGTGGGGTGGTATTTCCCACTATTTCAGAACCAATCTGGGGCGCGCCAACCGCTTGCAGGAGGTTACCAGCTGCAATCCGGCACAGAACCCCATGGGTGAGGCTTGGAACTATGTCTGGTCCAACAACACCACGCTGGGCTACCAGTACGCTGGCGGCACCTACGGCTATTGCTATGAGCCTGCCAATATCCACTACATCTATAACCCCATGTGGGACGATGGCACCAGTTCCTACGTAATTGACTCCAGCAATGTGGCCAACATGACGCAGATTTATCACCCCAACCAGAGCTTTGCGGGCATGGTGGGCTGTCCGCTGAATGGCAGCTGGTACATCGAGATTCAGGATCTCTGGACTAACGACAACGGATATTTGCACGAGTGGGAGATTGCGTTGGACCCGCACCTGTTGCCTCAGAACTGGTCGTATGCGGTGCACGTGGACACCACCTATCTGGTGGGTCCTGGCGCTAGCAGCATGTACATCGTTCCGGAAGAGTCCGGCGACATTAACTACACTGCTGTTGTGGTAGATGATTTTGGTTGCGCCTACGACACTGTGGTGCCGCTCCACGTGGTGCAGTCGCCCAAGCCCGAGCTGGGCGAGGATTTCAATGTCTGCTACGGCGACCGTGCCCTGATTGCCAGCAACTACTATGAGCCCAACACCACCTACGCGTGGAACACGGGCGATGATACCCCCGACATCCAGGTGGCCTCGGCGGGCACCTACACCGTTTTCATAGCCACCGCGGACAGTGCCAACAACCTGACTTGCTACGGCAGCGACACCATTCATCTGGGCGTGGTCCCAGTGCCTCATGCGGACTTCCGACTTGGGGACAGCACAGGCTGCGCACCCGCCACCGTGCGACTGTTTGACCAAACCACCGAGGAAAATCCTGATTATCAGTACGAATGGATGATTTTGCGGGAAGATGGCACGCTGGCATACGCATCGCCCAATAAAAACCCTGTGATTACCATTGAGGAACCGGGTACTTACACGGTGTTCCTGCGGGTGCATACGCCCGAAGGCTGCTACGACTCTCTTTTCAAATGGAATTGTCTGCATATTTACCACCAACCCATAGCAGAGTTTGCCTCTGAGCCTGAACACTCCATGTATAATGAAAGCAACGGTCTCATCCATTTCCACAATTATGCAGATTCCACCTTTGTGGGAAGTGGCGACATTATCCTCCGTTGGGATTTCGGTGATGGAAGCTCTGACACGGCGGCCTTCTCTCCCGATCACACCTACGCCTCCTGGGGCGATTATGATGTCACCCTGAGCCTTATCAGCAGTTTCGGGTGCTCCAGCAGCATCACGCACACGGTGGTGATAGAGGACGATCTCGTGTTTCCGAATGTCATCACGCCCAACGGCGATGGCTCCAACGATTGCTTTGCCATCCAGAATCTGAATGTCAGCTACAATCCCGAAGATCCTGACGAGTATCGTTCCAATGAACTTTACATCTACGACCGCTGGGGCAAAATGGTCTATCATGCCAAGAACTATGACACCTATGCGGTTAACGGGGAAATTGTCAGAGGAACGCAGTATTTCGACGCATCCCAGCTCAGTGACGGCGTGTACTACTTTACATTTTACTATAAAGGAAAAGTGAAAACCATTGATTATCACGGTTCTATCACGGTGATAAGATAGCTGGCACCCATTGTAATTCCTTTTTTGTATTTTTGCCGCTCACAAATTTATGAGATGATAGAGAAACTGAAGATACTCATTGCTAAGATATTTACACCTCAATTCATCAGGTTTATCCTTACGGCCATCCTGAATACGCTCTTCGGGCTGTTCGTAAATTATCTGTTTCTCTATATTTTCGAGCATCTGCTCAAGGTGCCTCATGCTTACGTGGTATCCAACTTTTTGGCTACCATCGTCAGCATCCTGTTCAATTTCAAGACATACGGCATACTCGTCTTCAAGAACAAGAACAACAAGCTGCTCTTCCGCTTTTTGATGGTCACTTCGTTCACCTATTTACTGAACATCGGCGGCATTGGCCTGTTGGAATATTTTGGCAGTCACAATAACTACTTGAATCTCACGCTGATGGCTATTCCAGTCGGCGTTCTGAACTACATTCTGAACAAGCATTTCGTCTATACGGACCGCGCCAAGAGATGGCACTGGTTGTGCTTGGTTGGGGTGCTGCTGCTGGAGCTGGTGATTTTCCTGGTGGTGAAATACTAAATCTTATTTCGGAAAGATGCCGAACACGGCCGAGCCGCTGCCCGACATGGCGGCGTAGAGGGCTCCCTGCTCGTAAAATTGCTGTTTGATTTCCGCAATCTGAGGGTGGATTTTGAAAACACTCTCCTCAAAATCATTGTACAGATAGTTTTTCCATTCGTGCGCGGGCACGTTGCGTACCACGTTGGCGAAATTGAGGTCCGACTCGTGCGGATGCACGCCGGCGTAGGCTTCGCGCGTGGAGACGGAAACCTCCGGTTTTACGATTCTGATGTCGTACATGGATAGATCCAGTTCGACTGGGGTCATGATTTCGCCGCGGCCAGTGGCATATACGGGGGTGTTGTCAATGAAAAAGGGAACGTCGCTGCCTAGTTGCGCGGCATATTGCTTCAGGGTAGGGGTGTTAACGGGCAGATGGAAGTGTTGGGCCAGCAGTTTGAGCGTGAAGGCCGCGTCGGCGGAGCCCCCGCCCAGGCCTGCGCCCGTGGGTATGTGCTTATCCAAGGCCAATCGCACGCCATGGATGCCGTAGTCGCGCTGCAGCAGGCGGAAGGCCTTCACGCAGAGGTTGTCCTCCTGCGCTCCCAAATCCTGTGCGCTGTTGCACACAAATACAAAATCCCTGGCATCCGGTTCCAATGTCAGGGTGTCTGTGAAGGTATCCACCGGGTAGAATACGGTCTGCAGGTCGTGATACCCGTCCGCGCGTTTGCGGATGATGTTCAGGCCTAGGTTGATTTTGCAATTGACGGTTTGGGAAATCATTGTGCGATTATTTTTGTGCCGTAGAGACGTGCCATGGCGCGTCTCTACAAATGGGCGATTCGGGTAATATTACAATTTTAACGTATCGAAATTTTTGCCGAACACGCTGGATGTTTTGGTGATGGTGACGAATGCGGTATTGTCAATCTCTTTGATGATGCGGGTTACGCGCACCTTGTCGGCGCGGTGGGCGATGATCAGGAGCACGTCGCTCTCCTGGCGGTTGTAGGAGCCGTAGCCTTTCAGGAAGGTGGCCCCGCGGTGCAGTTCCTGGTTGATGCGGCGCGAGATTTCCTCGTTCTTTTTGGAGAAGACCATGAACTGGTAGGTCTGGTGGAAACCGTCGATCACCGTGTCGGCCACCAGCATGCCCACGAAGAGTACCACGAAGCTATAGACCAGTTTCTGCACGTCGTGGAGGATGAAAAACGAGGAACCTACGATGATAAGGTTGCACATCATGTTGACTTTCCCGTAGGAGATGTTGCGGTATTTGCCCACCATGAGGGCGACGATGTCGAGTCCGCCGGTGTTGCCGCCCCAGTTGATGGAGATGCCGGCGCCTAATGCACCTAGCGAGGCACCGATGATGACGCTCATGAACATGTCATCGACGATGGGTTTGGTGAAGATGCGCTGGCCGATGTAGAAGAACACGGAGATGATGATGGTGCAGATCAGGGAATTGATACAGAATTTGGGACCGAGAATCTTCCAGGCGATGGCGATGAGGATGGCGTTCAACACAAAAGTGGTGACACCGATGGGGATTTTGGTGGCGAAGTAGAGGATGGAGGCGATACCGGCCACGCCGCCGCCCGTCACCTCGAACGGAGTCATGAATGCGGACCATCCCAAGACAAAAATTGCCAAACCGATGGTGATGAAAAAGTAGTTTTTGATCTCGGTGAAAACCTTCTTGCGGGTGATCATAACGGTTGAGGTTTTTATATTATCCTGATTTAAAAGCAATTGCAAGAAAGCAAAGGCTGTATTTTTTTGCAAAAATAATTTTTTTTTCAAAAGTATTGAGGCATATTAAAAAAAATGTATTTTTGCAGCCGTTAACAACAACAGTTAACCATCCGCTTCCTTAGCTCAGTTGGTTAGAGCATCTGACTGTTAATCAGAGGGTCCAAGGTTCAAGTCCTTGAGGGAGCGCAAAACGAAAGCACCGATTCTACAAAGAGTTGGTGCTTTTTTTTGTCCTTGCACGATAATTTTTCGAAAACGAAATGGATAACCAGCAGTGACTGCTGCTATCGTGGATACCTTAATGGTGATAAGAATAGAATATTGGAAAATCAATAAATTGCTGTAATTAGAAGATTACATCGTCATCCTGAGGCTTGCCTTTGGTAACTTCCTCCACAACATCATTATCCTGATTCGTTTTGGAAGACGCCTCTGGCCGGCCGTTGGCTGAATTCTGGTCAGAAGCGGCAGACTGCTCCTTTTGGGTTTTGCGGCTGGCCTTGGATTGCGCTTGGTCCAGATCGGCACACAACGACTTCTTGATGTAGGCCGTCCGTGTGTTGCCAACGAGGCACACTTCATACCAGTCCATTGTTTCGCTGATGACGTCAAGCACCGTGCCGCGTTTCAGTTTCCATTTGCCGCCAGTGCCATCGGCGCTTACGGTGGCATAATCGTAATTTGTGCCGGGTCCCGTGCGTAAATTGGCACTCAGCGCTGTCACTTTTACCTGTTTCAGCACCTTAACATCCGTATCATCCGTTTTTTTGTGGATGCAACTGCGGTAACCCCAGATGCCCAGGACTACAATGATCAGGAGAGCTAATAATTTCTTCATGATATAATGGTTTTATTTTTTTCGAACTGTCATGTCGTAAAGCACATATTGTCCCGAACGCACATCGCCGCACTCCAGCCAGAACATCAGCTGGTGGCATTTGTTGATTGGCACGGTGTAGGTGGTGGGTTCCATCTCGTTGCTCACCCAGTATTCACCCACTTTCACTTGGTCGGCGAAGAGATCTAGGCGCACGGCAGGCGCTTTGCCGTCACCGTATAGCGCGGTGCCCGGTTCCACGTAGGGCGACTTGCAGGCCACAGTAAATGTCAGCTCGTCGTATTCGCCGAAGGGGTTGAAGGCGCAGGCCGACGATTGGTGACCGCCACCGCTGAAAAGGGAGAGGATGCCGGCTGTGGCGGGCATTCCTGAAGCACCACCCGTGTTACCAGTGGTGGCACTGACATCGCTGCCAGAAACATTTGCTCCCACACCTGTGATGAACATGAAGGCCGCCTGAAGAGGAGTGATATTCTCTATGGCAGGCGGAATATTGGTCTCCAGCATCACGCCCTTGTATATCTTGCTGCCGTCGTGCATCTGGAAGTATCTGCGCTGGGAGCCACCGTTATGGAAACAGTCGTTGAAATCGAAGTTGGTGAGCACGCTGAGGTAGCGGCCTACATAGTGGTAGTAAGGCGCTTTGCAGAGGTCGATGAGGTCGGCCTCGGGCGGACAATCGGGCTTGGGATGCGAGAACAATTCGCTGTTGTCCTGAACCTTACCGCGGTAGAGCGTCACGTCGCCGATACCGAAATAGCTATCTTTTTGCTGCATGGTGCCGGGCTTCGCGAAGGTCAGCGTGCGACACTTGTTGAGCGGCACCACGAAGCGCTGGTTGGGCCATGTGACATGGATCACGGTGTCGAGCACCACCTTGCCGTCGCAATAGATGCGGATGTTGTCGTCTTGCTGGGTGCGGCGTTTCGTCAGCGCGCCAACGGTGAACGACATGTAGTCGAACTCGCCCGCCAGGTCGAACTTGTAGTAGGCCGAGATGTTGTCGTCGAAGAGGGTTTTGCCGCTGGTCAGGATAAATCCTTCCGTGAATTGCTCGCCGCCCATCGAGAAGGTGATGTAGTCGGACTCGCCGTCGAAAATGGTTTGGTCGAAACCTGCTATGCCCTGCACGGAGTAGGGTCGGATGTTCGACACCAGCTTGCACATATCGGGAAGCTTGGCCAGCTTGCTCTGGGAGGCGTTGATGACCCCGGCTTGAGGAATCTGGGCGAGGTCGTAACCTTTCGGATAGGCGAAAATGTTGACTACCCCAAAGGTGATGCCGCCCAGGATGCGGCTCGCCTCGTCGATGCTGTGGAACGAGAGCTGATTTACGCCGGCCACGTCGAGCACCACCTGCTCGGCCAAATCCTGCTGTCCGACCTGCTTTTCGTAGATGATTTTGCCGTCGGCCTTCACGGTCAGCCAACCCGTTGCAGCGGAAGATTGGTTGTCGCGTGGCCCGATGATGAAAGACACCTTATCGTACTTTTTCTGTAGCCAGAAGTAGGCCCATGCCTCGTTGTTGCCTGCAAAAGCTTGATCGGCAGTGAATTGCAGACCGGTTTTGTATTCCACGCGGTTGATGCTGATGCTCGTCTCCTTACGGATGCCCTTCACCTCCTGCGATGTGATGGGGGCCACCCAGCCGGAATGGCGGATGAAGTAGGGATAGAGCTGACCCACGAGCTGCACGCGGTCGGTCAAGGGGATGCTGCGCAACGGATCGCCCGAGGGCTTGAATGTCTGTCCAGACTTCCAGAGTTTCACGGCACCAAATGCCAGGTTGGCCTCGCCTCTCAGCACATCGAACCGCAGCTGACGGGCGCCGTTCAGATCCACGGTATATTCTTGCGGCGCGTCGTGCTCCCACACCACCTTGTCGAACACCTTTTTGCCGTCGGCCTTCACGGTGAGGATGGCGTTGTATTTGTCGGAAGCGCTGTTGGGGCTGTCGGGACCCAACACGAAGCTCAGTTTGTCGTAGCCCGCGGGCAGGTCGAACACCACATATCCCGGGGTGTTGCTGCTCACCAGTCCGCCGCGGCCAGAGCCGAGCGTGAAGCCGCCCTTGTACTTATAGACAGCGATCGGCATGATGCCGTCGCCCGTTGTGGGATACGCCTTATAGTGCTGTGATTCAGTGGGTTTATAGGTATCGGTCAGGTAGGTTTGCGCACACACGCATTGCACCGCCACAAGCAGCAACGTCACGAGCATCACCTTTGCATTCGTGTTTTTCATTTGCATAACCGTTTTATTCGTTCTGTTTGAAAATGTTCCGACGGCAAAGATAACAAAAAAGTCTAAAAAAGTTTTATTTTTGCACCACAAAATCATCTGAAATCATTATGGCAGTGAACTGGAATGAATACGAGTTGGTGCTCGAAGCAAAAGACCACAAAGTGTGTGAGGTGACGGGGCACAACATGGGCGGCACCTCAACACACACCTGCCCTGTGAGCAAGTTAGTGAAGAACAAGGAGGTGCCTTGGAAGCCCAGCTATGGCGGGTATGAAGCTGTGGAATGCAAATTTGCGGGCACTGACAACGGGGCCGTTCACCTGATTTTCTTCAGGGGGCTTCACATTGAAAAAGCCCTGAAGCCGGACGAGTCGTGGTCGAGCGGCTGGTACAGTTTCGGATCATGGGACTATTGTGTTGAAGTCAAATTGAGAAAGATAGCATCTGAAACACCAAAAAAGGACTCCAAACCTTTTTTTGTGCACACCTTGACCGATGATGGTGTGACCTCCGATTATGCTGACGCCAAGGAAGCATACGAAGGTAGATAACAAACAATAATTCAAATAGTTATGAAAAAACCGATAAAGTTTATCAAGCTGCTATATGTCGGGGAGACCGACGAAAATGGATTGCCGCATGGCGAGGGGGAACTGCGCTATGTGGTGGAGCCCGATTCGGAGAAGGAGGCCCAAGACCCCATTCATAAAGGCACGGGCGACTTGCGCTATAAAGGGCATTTCGAACATGGACTGCGACATGGAGAAGGCGACCTACACGAGCTGGGATTGATCTACAACCCCGTTAGTCAGTATGCATGGTATTCGGAAGGCGAATATGACAGTTGCGGACGCCTGATTCATTCGTCCAACCCTTCCGGCTCATGGAAGGAACACGTACAATGCTGGTATCCCTATTTTGAAGGCACTTGGGAGAATGATATGCCTTTGAAGTCCCGTTGGGGCGAAAAAATCAGAAAAAGTGATTTAAAATATTGCCAGGCTACCCGTCGCGACGAACTCGAAAAGTCCCTCCCTTTCACCTTCTGTAAATCGTAGGATAGTTTATTATCAAACTGAAAATCAGATAGATATTTCGATAAAACCTCCTTCACCCCATTTACCTCTTTCACCCCTTTCACCTCAGAACTTCCTCAGCATATCCTTGCTTGGGTCGTCCAGTGAGAAGAGGTCGCTGTCGCTGACGCGGATGACGAAGAGCCTCTGCTCGTGCGCGTAGCGGTCGGCGTCGCGCTCGTAGTTGATGGCCGCCATGGCGCCCAGCACCTCCTTGCTGCCCGCTTCTGGGAACAGCTCGCGAAAGGGAATCATGTGCTTGATGAAATCGTCCACATCAGTCTTGGTACAGTTGATCTTGACCTCAACCGCGATAACGACGGTGTTGTCGAGCAGGATGACGTCATACTCGGCCTTTTGGCCCGTCGCCTTGATGTGGATTTTGTAGTTCTTGGTGCAGCGGACCACGTCGTAGCCGGCATCCTGGAAGATCCGCAAGGCTGAGGGCTCCATCAATCCTTCGATAATGTGGCCCGACTGTGAGGAGAAGCGATTGGCAAGCTCCTTGAGCTTTCTGTCGGTTTCTTTCATTTGCCGGTCGGTCTCTGCCATTCTGCGGTCTTGCTCTTTGCTCCAAAGGTTGTGCTCTTCTATCCAGCGGTTATGCTTCTCTATCCACTTGTCCTGTTCTTTCAGCAAGAGGGCAGTTTCGCGGTTGATATCTCGAATACTTTGGATTTGTGCCATCCAGTCGGACGACGGATTTTGATTGAATTGAGTTGATTCCACGATTGTAAAATTTAAATTAATAGTTAATTTTTATTTTAAAGTCGCCACAAAAATAATAAAAATTCAAAACGAAAAATTAATGATATGAAAAAAAGTGAGCAGTTAGTAGTGAGCAGTTAGTAGTGAGCAGTTAGTAGTTGAGCAGTTAGAAGTGAGCAGTTAGTAGTGAGGAATGTAACTCCTGACTCCTAACTTCTAACTCCTAACTCCTTCTCTCCCCCTCTTGCTTTTCTCAAAACAAATTTATATCTTTGTAAGTTTGGATGCAGCAGACCGTTTTTGCTGCCTGGGAACTCGTGCACTCGTGAATCTTCATATCCTCTGAAAACTGCATGAATAGAGGATTTTAAAACTATTATAACCTGCAATATGGTGAAAGGAACAATGAGAAAACCAACCTGTTGGGACCGCCCGTTTTGCGGTCTCCGGTACACTTTTTCTCCCATTTTATAGAAGAATAAATAAAAAATAATAATAAAAAACTACACAATTATGAAAAAACTTTTATTCTTTCTAACAACGCTCACACTCCTCAGCCTGGCATGGGGAGGGGCTGTGAAAGCACAACAAACACTGACTGTGTACGACCAAGGAGGAGATAATAGCAATTCTTATGTCCCAATGTACGGCGGCTATTTCGACGAAAACACTAAGACTGAGTTCGTCATTCCAGCTGCACAACTGGAAGCAATGAATGGCGGTACAATCACGTCCATGAAATTCTACATTTCTAGTGTTTCTGGTACATATAGCTGGGCTTCCACTCAAACAGTGTTTTTGAAGGAAGTAGAATCCGACCAACTCTCAGCCTATAGTGGCACTGACGGTGCTACAATTGTATATACCGGTCAGTTCACTGCACCTGAGTCCACCGAAACTGAGTTTGAAATCAATTTCCAAACCCCTTATGAATATCACGGTGGTAATCTGCTTGTGGGTATCTACAATTCAGCGGGCGGCTCCAGCCACTATCGTTTTGTTTATTGGTATGGTGAAAACGTGAATGGTGCTTCTGGTTCTGGTAATAGTAGTTCCAGCATGGCATATGTGAGCTTCTCGCAGAAGAACTTCATTCCCATGACCACCTTCACTTACGAAGCTCCTGCCGGTTGCGTCGAGCCCGCAAGCATCAACGTGACTGCACTCACCAGTTCTTCCATAAGCATTAGTTGGCCTGCTGGTAACGCAAATTCATGGAATGTGTATCTCAATGGGACAATTACCGGAGATTCTCCTGTTTCATTAAACTCCTATACATTTGAAAATCTTACAGAAGATGAATATTACACCATAGGAGTCTCGGCAGCATGTGGTTCCGAGGAGTCAGATGTGACCACCACCACAGTGTTTCTTTGCGTGCCCGCACCTTATTCTGTAGATGGTTCAGGTATAACTAATGTCACTTTTGGAGGTATGGAAGATGTTTTATCCATGACACAGTCTCCCTATTATTACGATCATTCCAATCAGATTGGCGCAGCCTCCCCTGGCGGAACGGTTAATATGAGTATTGTGTATGCCACAAATTATGGATATCATACTTGGGTGTGGGTTGATTGGAATCAGGACCACACATTCAGCGACGAGGAGTGCGTTTATACTTCTATCGAAACTATTTCTAGTGGTCCGCTGGAACTTTCGTTCGATGTTCCTTATACCATTGCTTCCGGCTACTACCGTATGCGTATCCAAGGAGCTGACGATGCGGGAAAAAAGGATCCTTGTTATAAGGAGAATTATTCCTATTTGGTGGACTACACATTGCATATTGGTGAGGCTTTTGTTTGTCTCGCACCCTCTGATTTGACCGCCACTAATGTCACTCATGAAGGAGCCACTCTTACTTGGAGTAACCCCAATGAAGGAGGCAGCTATATTATAAAGAAAGTAGTTGGGGATGAGGAAACCGTGATAGAGGATAACTATACCTCAACCAGTTATCCTATCACTGGCTTAGATCCCCAGACCAACTATACTTACCGCATTTATATCAAGTGTAGCGATTCTGACGTCTCCGACTATGCAGAAGTAAGCTTCTCCACCACTGCCCCGGCCACTGCTGTCGGCGACTACTGGAGCGATGACTTTGAAGGCACTTCCTGTGAGTGGGAACTGATTAATGGGAATCAAACCAACGCATGGGTTTGGGGTACTGCTACCAACAACGGTGGGACACACTCCCTTTACATATCCAAAGATGGTGGTTCCACCAACACCTATTCCGGAGCCAGCACTAAGGTGTTTGCCGCAAAGCTCCTCAATTTTACCGACAGCAAATACACATTTGAATACGATTGGAATTGCTACGGTGAAAAAAATTGGGACTTTTTGAGGGTGGCCTTGGTGCCCGCTTCTGAAACATTAACCGCAGGAGAAGATTATAGCACAATTGGATCTTCAGGATCTAATTCTCTGCCTACTGGTTGGATAGCCTTGGATGAGGGAGGCCAATTGAATGAATCAACAAGCTGGCAGAATAAATCCGTGGCTATCAACGTGGCTGCTGGCAACTATTATTTAGTATTGGCATGGAGAAATGACGTATCTGCTTATGATCCTCCCGCTGCAGTTGACAACGTGAGTATTACCAAGGTGGCCTGCGAATACCTGGTGGAAGGTGTCCAGGTCATTAATAGTACAGTGACCACCACCACCGCAAATGTCTTATGGGATGCAAGTGAAGCTACAGCTTGGCAGGTGCAAACCAAGGCAGGAGATGGTGAGTGGACGACACTTGCGTCTTCGGATGTTGACTTTTCCTTATCCGGTGTAAAAGAGATTGCTTATTTGCGCAATCTTACCCCCGGCACAGAATACCAAGTCAGAGTGCGCGCCAATTGCGGTAATGAGCAGTACGGTACATGGAGCGAGGTTGTTAGTTTTACCACAGAATGCGCGCCCCGTGCTGTGACCAACGATAACAAATTTACGGCGAACTTTGATGATATGACAGGTACTACCTATACCACAGTCAACATCTTGCCATTTTGCTGGAATTATATTAATACCTGCAGTCATGCTACTTACAATGTATATCCCTACGTTTATTGGTCAAGCAGTGAATCTAATTCCGGCACTAACCACTTGAGGTTTTTCTCTTTGGCTTCAGCTGACAATTCTTATTTAATTCCCAAGCCTCAGTATGCGATTCTGCCTCCTATGCAGGATGTCAGCAATTTGAGAATCAAATTTTATGCGAGAGCCTACAACATCGGTACCGATTACGATGCCACTTTCAAAGTGGGTGTGCTGACGAATCCAAATGATGCCAGCACTTTCACAGAGATTGCAACCTATACTCCGGCAACCACCACCTACGAGTTGTACACGATACCGTTTAACACCTATTCCGGTAACGGCAACTATATCGCTATTATGATAGATGCTGCCGAAGTTCCTGCATCAGGGGATTTCCACCGTATGCTCTTTGTTGACGATATTATTGTGGAACCGACACCTACTTGCGTAGAGCCCACAGGTGTCACAGTGGCTGTCGATGGTCCTAATAGTGCCACTATTTCATGGACGGATGGCGGCAATACAGGTACGCCCACTTACATCATCAAGATGGGTGATACGGAACTTGATGGTTCTACCACACCTGCAGTGAGTATTGAGGGTACCACCGCCACACTTACCGGTCTTACTGCCGATCATAATTATGCAGCTGGTGATTTTACCATTAGCACCAAATGTTCCGAAACCGAGAGCTCTGAGCCTGTTAATGTGTACGCATTCAATACTCCATGTGATGCTCAACCCATTACCTACACCATGGGCTTTGAAGCTGCTGAATCTGGAAAGTTTGATTGCTGGGAGGTTATTTCTGGTGACATAACAATAAAATCTGGTACTGCCCACGAAAGCTCTTATCGTCTTGACTTCCGTGGCTCCAATTCTAACATGATTGCCCTGCCGCAATTCACGGAACCTACCAACACCTTGCGCGTGGAATTCTGGACCCGTCCCGAAGATAAGACCTATGCAAACTGTGGTAAATTTGCTGTGGGTTATTTGACCGACCTTTCTGATGCCAGCACATTTGTGCCTGTTAAAATTTACAACTATAATGACTGGTCAAGTAATACCTACGAGAAAAAGACTGTTGACTTCAATGAAGTTCCAGTCGGTGTTAACATCGCGTTGCGTCAATATGATTGTGCAACCAATTATTATTGGTATGTTGATGATATTACCGTGATGCCCATTCCGGAATGTGTGGTGCCTACCAACTTGCGCACCGTCACTGTCGCTCATGATGGCGCAACGGTGAAATGGGCTGCTAATCTAGAGGAGAGCTGGAATCTCAAATACCATGCCCAAGGTGAAAACCAATGGATAGAAGTGAACGGCCTCCAAGACAGCACTTACACCTTCACTGAACTGAACGCTGAAACCGATTATGAGTGGCAGGTTCAGGCTGCGTGCGGAGCCAATCTTACCAGCGAATGGAGCAGTCTGGGAACCTTTACCACCGAGGCTGAACCTCAGGTGACATGCCACGAATGGCAACTTGTGACCAGCGCCAATGACCTGCAGGATGGAGATGTTGTATATATTGTTTATGAAAATGCGACTAATAATACTTATAAAGAGTTGAACGGAGTGAATACTGACAATATTGGTGTTGCAGAGGATTATATAGGAACTCCCGTTGGTCTCTATCCTCTCACTTTAGTGAGTCGTGATAATGGCTGGGCATTCAAGAACGGTAGCGATTACCTGTCATATTCAGGTTACAGCAATCTTCTTTATACTAGCACAACACTTAATGACAACAGTACTTGGACAGTAACTTTCAATAATGGTATACCAACTATTACCAATGTTGCTGTCGCAAGCCGTGAAATTCAATATAACAAACAACAACCTCGTTTTGCTTGTTACACTGGCACACAACAATCTATTAGCCTATACAAGCATATCGATAATCGTCGTCTGGCAACGAAAGACACGACCGTTGCACATGCCTTACCGTTCACCTTCACTATGGCAGGTCAACCGGATACCATCATTACCAGCTATGGTGAGTTCAACCTCTCATACGTAATTGAGGCAGATCCCGTCAATTGTGATTCTGTTCTCAATGTGCATCTTACCGTCAACGAGCCTATGTTCACGGTGACGCTGGAAGCTGGTGCTGGTACCATAGCACTGCCCACCCCACTGACCGGTAACAGCACCCATCCTGTTGGTTTGGCGAATTTGGTGCCCGAGCTGGATAACAACTGTACCGAATGGACTTTCGCCGGCTGGAGCTCCGCAGCTGTAGCGGAAACTAACGACGCTCCTGATTTCGTGACCACCATCTCCCCGACGAGCGACACCACTCTGTATGCGGTGTATGTGAAGAGCGAGGGCGGAAGTGGTGATGCAATTTGGCAGAAAGCCAATACTATAGCTATCGGTGACCAGATGGTGCTTGTATATGAAACAGGTAAATATGAACTCTCTGGTATATCGACTACGAGTACGAAATATGGTGAGCGTGTGTCTTATTCAGTTGCTCCCACAGGTGTTTACCCACTTACTGTTGTTGCAGGAACTGCTGCCGCGTCTTATTCATTGAAAACATCAGATGATAATTACTTGACTTGGACATCTGGAAACAGCTTGAATAAAGCCTCTTCAGTGACTGATAATTCTTCTTGGAGTATTAGTTTTGATAATGATGGTAATGCTGATATTGCTAATATCAGCCAGGACACACGAAAGATTCGTTACAACACAAGTTCTCCGCGTTTCGCTTGCTACGAAGGTGGTCAATCTGCCATCCAACTCTACAAGCTGTCTAATCCGGTTGTGAATACCTACAACAGCAATCCTGTTTGCGATGTCAATTACAATATCACGCTGATTCAGCCTGCTGATGGTTCTATCAGTTCTGATCCTGAACTTACGGCCTCCGCAGGTGCTGTCGTGACACTGACGGCAACTCCGCATGCCGGATATACCTTCGAGTCTTGGGAAGTGAGAAATCTTGCTACTGACGGAACGGTTGAAGTGACTAACGATCAGTTTACCATGCCTGCCGCCAATGTTGAGGTTCACGCTTCCTTCACCGCAATTGAGTACACAGTTACAGCTACTGCCAACCCGGCAGCAGGTGGTACTATAACGGGCGCCGGCACTTACTCCTACGAAGGAGCGGCCTCGCTGACCGCCAGCGCTAATAATGGTTATGAGTTTGTCAACTGGACAAACGAACAGGGTGCTGTGGTGTGTACTACTGCCACCTACAATTTCATCGTCACCCGCGACAGTGCGCTTACGGCCAACTTTGCATTGAAGGAATACACCATCACAATGAGCGTTGTGACTGGCGGTACGCTCAGCCACAACCTTCCGGCCAATGTCGCCACGATGGGCACTGAGGTGACACTGATCGCCACTCCTGATGAAGGTTTCCAATTCGACGGCGACTGGACTGTGCAGAATACCTCAGCCAGCTCCCCGGTTACTGTGGAGAATAACAAGTTCACCATGCCGGCTGGCAACGTGACGGTGACAGGTTATTTCAGCCCCATCACCTATACTGTTTCTGCAGTTATCAGTCCAGACAATGCCGGTTCTGTATCAGGAACGGGCAGCTACAACCATGGTGCGGAAGCGCAGCTTAGAGCCACTCCTGCCTCAGGTTATGAATTTGTCAACTGGACCAACGCACAGGGTGCTGTGGTGAGTACCGATGCCGACTACAATTTCATTGTCAATCGCGACAGTGCGCTTACGGCCAACTTTGAACTGAAGGAGTACACCATCACGATGAGCGTAGTGTCGGGCGGTACGCTTAGCCACAACCTTCCGGCTAATGTCGCTACGATGGGCACAGAGGTGACACTGATCGCCACCCCTGATGAAGGATACCAATTCGACGGTGACTGGACTGTACAGAATACCTCAGCCAGCTCCCCGGTTACTGTGGAGAATAACAAGTTTACCATGCCGGCAGGCAACGTGACGGTGACAGGTTACTTCAGCTATATCACCTATACTGTTTCTGCGGTTGTCAGTCCAGCCAATGCCGGTTCGGTAACTGGAACGGGCAGCTTCAACCATGGTGCGGAAGTGCAGCTTACAGCCAACCCTGCCACAGGTTATGTGTTTGTCAACTGGACCAACGCGCAGGGTGCTGTGGTGTGTACTACTGCCACCTACAATTTCAATGTTACCAGTGACAGCGCGCTTACTGCCAACTTTGCATTGAAGGAATACACCATCACCTACATGGATGGCAATACGGAGCTGGATGTTGACACCTTTGCATTCGGTGCTGATGTTACAGCTATTGCGGATCCTGAGAAGGAGTGCAAAGAGTTCGCAGGTTGGAACGAAACACTTCCGGCCACGATGCCAGCCAACAACATTGTTCTGTATGCACAGTGGAATGATCTTTACTACAATATCACGGCTTCTGCAGACCCGGTCAATGGTGGTTCTGTTACCTTCAATCCCGAGCCTGAGGTTGGCACAACGGCTGCCAACAGCGGTTATTTGTGCAACACTCCAGTGACCTTGACTGCCACCCCGGCCCAAGGCTACACCTTCACGGGTTGGTCAGTGAACGGCCAGATTGTTTCCGCCGATGCAGAATATGACATCATTGCTACGCAAAACAGCACTCTCGTGGCTACATACGCTCCCAACAAGTACAACATCACGTGGGAATTGAACGGCGGTACCTATACTGGTCAGGCACAACTTCCCACCACATACACATATGGCGAGGCCTACACACTGCCTACCGCTAATGAGCTGAACAAAGACAACCATACCTTCGGCGGCTGGTACGACAATGCCCAATTCACGGGTAACCCGATTACCGAAATTTCCACCACGGCCATGGGCGACACGGCCTTCTACGCCATGTGGACAACCGATGCTTTTGCAATCACTTTGATTCAACCGTCAAACGGTACTATTAGTTCCGATCCTGCACAAACGGCTGCTGTGGGCGCTCAGGTAATCCTGACTGCCACTCCTAATGAAGGCTACAGCTTTGATGCATGGGAGGTGCGTAACACTACCACTGGTCAGACGGTGGATGTGGCTAACAATCAATTCATCATGCCCGCCGGCAATGTTGAGGTTCACGCATCCTTCACCCTCAATAGCTATGACGTTATTGCTACTGTCAACCCCGTTGATGGTGGTACGATAACAGGAGCAGGTACATTCAGTCATGGTGGCGTTGCCACTCTGACAGCCACTGCTAACGAAGGCTACCGGTTCATCAACTGGACTTCCAATCAAACAGAAATCTCCACTGAGACATCCGTTGCCATCACAGTTACCAGCGATACAAACCTTGTGGCCAACTTCCAGGCTTTGGAAAAGGTGGCTACGCCGACCTTCACTCCGGTTGCCGGTACCTACACCGAGCCGAAGACGGTAACCATCGCATGCGCTACACCTGGTGCCGTGATCTATTACACCACCGATGGCACTGAGCCTACGGCAAACTCTACGCAATACACTGCCGGCTTCGAGTTGAATGCCAACACCACTGTGAAGGCTATCGCCATGAAAGATGGCAACGATTGGCTGCCGAGCGATGTGGCTACGGCTGAATACATCTTCAACTTTCCGCTCTACACCGTAACCTTCATTCCGGGTACCAACGGTACCGTAACCAAGGATACCATGATGGGCAACGCCTTCACACATCCTGTTGACTTTACCAACAACAGTGCCGTCCCGGCTGCTGACTGCCAGACTTTGGGTTGGTCGTTTGTCGGTTGGAGTACCGCAGCGGTTCAAGAGACTACCACCGCGCCTATTACCCTGGTGACCAGTCCTTACAGTCCTACAGATAATATTACATTGTATGCAGTGTATCAACAAGACAACAATGCTGCGGTTTCATCCTCCGTTGACTTCTCAACAATGGGTTATTCTAATCAAACTGCTGTAACAACGGTTGATATTAATAATACTACTACTGCAACCTTTGCAAAGGCTAATGGTTCAACAGCTCCTACATACTATACAAGCGGAACTGCAGTACGTTGTTATGCAAAGAATACCATCACCATCTCTTCTCAGAGTGCCATGACAGGCATTACATTTACCTTCGGTAGTGATGATGGTCAGAACGCAATTACTGCTGATGAAGGTGCCTATTCCAATGGTGTCTGGACTGGTAACGCAACATCTGTTACATTTACAATAGGTGGCGCTAATGGTAACAGACGTATTGCCACTATTACGGTGAATCAAGGCGGAACGGTTACCACGTACAACAGCGATCCTGACTGTATCATCACCTATCCGATCGAGCTTGCTACGGTGCAGAACGGTACCATCGGTGCTGACAAGACAGAAGCTGCCGAGGGCGAAACGGTTACCCTGAACGCCACACCGGCTACGGGTTACCACTTCGGTCGCTGGAACGTCACCAAAACTGCCACTACCTCAGTAGAGAATGTCACGGTTACGAACAACACCTTCGAGATGCCGGCCAGCGCTGTGACAGTGTCTGCCGACTTCTGGATTGACACTCTGATTATCTTGACTACGCCTAACCCGGCCAATGGCGGTACAGTGACTGGCGAGGATGAGTATGAATATGGCACTCAAGTGACCCTGACTGCAACGCCGGCTAACGACTATTACTTCACTGGCTGGACATCCAACGGTACACAGGTTTCCACAGATGCTACCTTCACCTTCACGGCCACACAAGATAGTGATTTGGTGGCCAACTTCGAGGCTAAGCAATTGGTGGCTACACCGACCTTCAGCCCTGCTGCAGGTACGTACACCGAGCCGAAGACCGTGACCATCAGTTGTACAACCCAAGGTGCTACCATCTATTACACCACCGATGGCACTGAGCCTACTGCAAACTCTACGCAATACACTGACGGCTTTACGTTGAATGCCAACACTACTGTGAAGGCTATCGCCGTGAAGGATGGCGAGCAATGGCTGCCGAGCGAGGTGGCTACTGCCGCTTATACCTTCAACTTCCCGACTTACACCGTGACCTTCAATCCTGGCAATAACGGTACAGTACCGGAAGCCACCATGACAGGTAACCAGTTCACCGAACCGGTTGACTTCACCAACAATGTTCCCAGCCCGGCAGCAACATGTACCGACTGGACGTTTGCTGGTTGGAGTACTGCCGAAGTAACGGAGACTACCACCGAGCCTACTTTTGTGACCAGTCCTTATAATCCTTCTGCTGATATCACGCTGTATGCTGTTTATCAAAAGACGGAGCAAGGCACAGGCGCAGCTACTCCTGCCCGCTACGTCAAGGTGACCTCCGCTCCTAATGATTGGAGTGGTGATTATCTGATCGTGTGCGAGGATGCTTGGGTTGCTTTCAACGGAAGTAGTTCCAATCTTTCAGCAAACGATAATATTATTGACAATGTAGACATCAACAATGGTGTCATCGCATCTACCAGCACAACGGATGCTGCTAAGTTTACCATTGCATCAATGACAAACGGTTATTCTATCAAGTCTGCCAGCGGAAAGTATATTGGAAATGCTTCAAACAGCAATGCCCTTACAGCAAGTGATAATGCATTATCCAACACTCTTTCTATGTCAGATGGTAATTGCAATATTGTAAGTAGCGGTGGTGCATATCTGCGTTATAATGGTAGTGGTAATAATAGCTTATTCCGTTATTATAAGTCATCTTCTTATACAAATCAAATGGCTATCCAGTTGTATAAGTACGAGCCTGCTACAGCAGCTACCGTCACTACGTACAACACCAATCCTGTTTGTTCTTACATGGTGTATGTGGATGGCAACATGCAGAATGGTATGGTTACCGTTGATCCTGCTACTGCCACCACGGAAGGCGCAGCTATCGGTTCTACTGTTACGCTGACGGCTACTCCTGCTACGGGTTATCACTTCGGTCGCTGGAATGTGACCTCATTGGGCACTTCCACCGTGGAGAGCATTGAGATTTCTGCCAACAATACATTCGTGATGCCGACCAACGATGTGAATGTGTCTGCCGACTTCTGGATTGACACACTGACCATCGATGTTGTCGCCGTCCCGACTGTCGGCGGTGATGTGACTGGCGCTGGTGAGTACGAGTATGGCACCGCGGTGACCCTGACAGCCACCCCGTCCACATACTATATCTTCACTAACTGGACTGTGAATGATCAGCCGGTCTCCACAGATGCCACCATCACGTTCAATGCTACTCAAGACAGCACCTTCAAGGCCAACTTTACACACATGGAGAAGGTTGCTTCGCTGGTTGTGGATCCTGTGGGTGGTAATTTCACTTCTGAAGATAACGTCACGATTACTATCACATGCGCTACACCTAATTCCACTATCTACTACACACTGGATGGTACGGATCCTGTGGTTCCTGGCGGCAGAAATGTCACAGGCACGCAGGTTTATAGCGGACCTATCAACATTACTTCCACGACCACTTTGAAAGCTGTGGCCGCCGCTACTGACATGATCAACAGCGACACGGTCACTGAAACCTACCGTATCGTGCCCATGCGCTATGTGAATGCATGGAATACGCTTAATGGTACCGTTTCATATGATCCTGCAAAAGATACCGCTGGCGCCACCATCAATGTGAATGCTGTTGCCAACGATGGTTATCACTTCGCTTCATGGCATGTGTTCGACTTCAACGGCACCGATGTAACGGTTACCAACAACACTTTCACCATGCCTGATACCAATGTGTATGTGGACGCTATCTTCGAGCCCGATACCTTCACAGTGACGTTCGTGCTCAACGATGGTCACTTTGTGAATGGTTATACGCCTATCAGCAGATACTGGTACAAACAACAAGACGCTAATCTGCCTACTGCAGCCGATATGGAGTACGAAGGCCACAGCTTTGATGGTTGGTATGAAAATGCTAACTTCGAAGGCAATAGCTGGACCTCTGTTCCTGACACGGCTAAGAGCAACAAGACCTACTACGCTAAGTGGAATGTCAACAGTTATGATTTGACCATCAATTATGTGGATGCCAATGGCCAAACGCTGGCACCTGCCCATACGGAGACGCTGCAATACGGTGCATCTTACAACGTATCTACACCTGATGTGGCCACATACATGCCTGACCAGACGGTAGTGAGCGGAAATATGGGCACTGCAGCCGTTACAGTTAACGTCATCTATACCCAGATTGTGATGAATGCTGTTGACAACCAGACAGTATGCACTGGTAGTACTACAACAGCTGTCGAATTCTCCCTGCCGACTACGTTGACTCAAACATTCCCCAACATGGAAGTTATGTTTGAAAAGAGTATCGACAACACTTCCATTGGCATTGCAGATGAGACGTACGGCAACATTGCTGCCTTCACCGCAGTGAACGCCGGAACGGAGCCTGTGGTGACAACCATCACAGTGACCCCGCTCTGCACCCTTAACAACCATGCAGTGCGTGGCGTGCCGCAAACCTTCACCATCACGGTGACCCCGAAACACACCTCCGAGTTCTCCGAGACCGTTTGCGACAACTACTACTGGGCTACTGCCGATACCACCATCGTGGATGAAGGTTCACACGACTATGTACATGTGTTTGCCAACCAATACGGCTGCGACAGCACCGTAACGTTGCACTTGACACTGTACAAGACTCCGACTTCCCTGACCACGACAGTGACGCCTAATACCAGCTGTGTGGAGACTGCTCCTAACGGTGCTATCGCCATCACCGCACCTACAGGCGACTTCGAGTACTCCATCAATGGAACCGATTGGCAGACGACAACGGAATTCGCTAACCTTGCCGCTAACGACTACTCCGTCTATGTACGTCCTCTCAACTCCGAGTGCGCTTACACAGAAAATGTGACGGTGACCGACAATGTTGAGAGACCGCTGTCCACACCTTCTGTGAGCAAGGCATTCTACTGCACGGATGAGGATGTCACGCTGAGTAGCACAGGATCTTCTACGGGCAGTGAATTCGCATATGCTTGGAGTGGTCCTAACGGTTTTACCTCCACTGAGACAAGCCCTGTGCTTGCTAATCCGCTCACAAGTGCTCAGAGCGGTACTTATGTGCTTGCGGTCACCAACACAGTGACGAACTGTGTCACGGAAGCCTCTGTGGATGTTGTGGTCAACACTCCGACCACTAGCGACTATCTCTTCACCATCACAACCCATGGTGACGCATATGCCAATATTGACTTGAATGAGACCACGGTTACTCCGGTGTTCGCAACACCTGAGGTGCACCACTTCCAGGATGGCGCTAACGTTAACTATACGGTTGTAAACAATGCCGCTGCCACTTACGATGCAGTGGGTGATTATACCATCACTTGGACGGCAACAGACGAGTGCGGCAATGAGGTTACTACCACTCAAGTGTTGCACGTGACGCAGAACACTTGTCCTGTGGCAGCCGACGTGGATGGCAACACCTATCCTGCTGTGCAACTTGCTGGCAAGTGCTGGATGGCCAAGAACCTCCGCACCACCAAGTACAGCGACGGTCGTGCGGTGAACAACCTGATGGTATATGAAAACATCATGTACCCGAACACCACCGCAAATCTCGACCGTTACGGCTACCTGTACGACTGGACCTCTGCTATGGACGCAGAAAACGGCTTGGTGTTGGATGCAAACAACAATATTCAGGGTATATGTCCTACGGGCTGGCACATGCCGAACGGCGAAGACTTTATGAACATCGCTGGCACCAGCACCGTAACAGATATGTTCGACCTGCGTTACAACCACTACTGGCTTGATGGTGGTGGTAATAATAGCACCGATTACAGCTTGCTGCCTGGTGGTTGCTACAATGAGAACGCCGGCCGTTACGAGAACCTCATCGGTAACGCTTATCTGTGGGGCGTGAATACTGCCAACCCGACTCAACCCAGAGTTTACTGGGCTGATTGTAAGTGCTACATGTGGCAAGTTAACGATGTGACCGGAGGCATGGGTTACAGCGTAAGATGTATTAAGGATTAAGGAGAGAAAAATCCTTTCTGTACAAGGAGGATGACGGTATCGTCATCCTCCTTTTTTTATTATTTTTGCCGCAACAAAATATTCTGGCAATGAAAACGAAAATCATGCTCTTGATGCTGGTGCTGTGGTGTGCCTGCCGGGCAAGTGCCCAGCCATCGCGCGACTCGCTGATGGTCGCATTCTACAACGTGGAAAACCTGTTCCACCCTTCCGATGACTCGCTCACCCGCGATGATGATTTTACGCCCGAGGGTTTGTACCATTGGAGTTACAAGAAGTATTACAAGAAAATCGCCAATGTGGCCAAGGTGCTGGTGGCCATGGGCGGTGGTAGTCCTCCGGCGCTCGTGGGTCTGGCTGAAATCGAAAACGAGCAGGTGCTCAAGGATCTCTGCTACCGCTCGCCGCTCAGTGCCTATGGCTATCGCTATGTGCACCACAACTCGCCCGATCGTCGCGGCGTTGATGTGGCGCTACTCTACCGCGACAGCCTCGTGTCCATTCTGCGCGAACATAAGGTGCCCGTCGCCTTCCCCTTCGAACCCCAAACTCGCAACCGGGACCTGCTCTATGTGCTCGTGCGGTTTCCGTGCGGAGACTCGTTGCATCTGGTCGTCAACCACTGGACCTCCCGTTACGGCGGCTACGCGGCTACTATCCCCAAACGTAATTACTATGCCGATGTGGCCCGCAGTTTGGTGGATTCCGTGCTGACAGATAATTCTGATGCTAACATCCTGCTCATGGGCGATTTCAACGACTATGCCACCGACGAGAGTATGGAAAAACATCTCCGCGCCCGAAGATATAATCCCAGTTACATGGGGGATACACTCTTCAATCTGATGTACTATTTTGAAAGCCAGAACAATGTGGGGTCGCACAAGCACGAGGATTTTTGGAGATGTTTGGATCAGATCATCGTTTCCAGAGCCCTGTTATTAGGCCATTCCCGGTTGCGCATCGCCCACCAGCGGCCTTACATCTTCCAGGCCCCGTTTCTTTTTGTGCCCGATGAAAAATATGGTGGTGTGAAAACCTATCGCACCTTCCTCGGCCCGCGCTATATCGGCGGCTACGCCGACCACCTGCCAGTGTATGTGCTGATTCTATGCGACTAAAAACAAGATTTTCCATTTTTATCCTCTCCTTCACCCCTTCTATAGTATCATCCCATACACCAACCCTCCTGCCACCCCGCTCAACACTATCAGCAGGATGGGACTGACCTTAAAACGAAGGGAGACGACGAATACAGCGGCGAAAATGGCGATACTGACCCATATCTGTGGCGAGGCGATACCGAATGTCTCCGGGGTGGCCAAAAGCAATGCGGCGGCCGCTATAAGGCCTACAATGACCAGCCGGAGCCACGACATGGCAGTGGCGATGATCGGATTGTCCTTGTGCTTGAGGAGAAACCGGCATACGATGAGCATGAGTGTGACAGGCACGAGAATGACGGAGAGAGAGGCGAGTAGGGCTCCCAGAATGCCGAACCACTCGGAGTATCCTGCATTCACGATGGCCGTGTAGCCCGTATAAGTCGCTGTGTTGATGCCGACAGGGCCTGGCGTAATCTGCGAGGTGGCCACGATATCGGCGAACTCCTGGCTCGTGAGCCAGCCCTGCTTTTCCACCACTTCATTCTGGATGAGTGCGATAGCAGCCAGCCCGCCTCCGAAAGTGAAGGCTCCGATTTTCAGGAATGTCCAAAACAGCCGCAGATAAATCATATCCCCTCCTTTCGTTGCTTTTTGTAGTGCCCATAGATGAGTCCGGCAGCGAGCGTGGCCAATATGATCCAGATGGGGGAAATGCCTAACAGGTAGATGAGTGCGGCGGCCACAATCGGAACCCAGCAGTTACGCCAATTGATCCGGGCAGTCTTGGCCATGTTGAACACGGGAGCTGCTATAAGAGCCACAACTGCGGGGCGGATGCCTTTGAAGATGGCCTCGAAGATGGCATTGTCTTTCAAAAACCGGAAACAGGTAGCTAGGCAGAGGATGATGACGATGGGGATGGCGATATTGCCGATGATGGCGGCCAGGCTGCCTCGGAAACCGCGCAACCGGTAGCCCACATTGGTGGCCATGTTGACGGCAAAGATGCCCGGCATGGCCTGCGATACCGCCAAGATATCCATAAAGTCCTCTCGATTAACCCATTGACGCTGATCCACTAGCTCCTTTTCCATCAGCGGTATCATGGCGTACCCACCTCCGATGGTGAAGGTTCCGATTTTGAAAAAAGACCAGAAAAGCTCGCGTAATCTTGGCATGATTCTGAAAATGCGTGCAAAAATAGCAATTATTCACGAGATGAATTTCCAAATCGGCTGAAAGTGTTATTTTTGCCGACAATTATGATACAGTTAAAACTCTCCAATATCCGAATCCCCGTTTCGGCAAACCCGAATGTGAAAAATGCGGTTTGCCAGCAGTATCACATCCGCCATGAGGATGTGCAGGAATACCGCGTGCTCCGGCAGGCCATCGACGCGCGCAAGAAAAACAAGGTGATGTACGATTACCAAGTGGCTGTCACCTTGCCCGATAACTACGCCTCTCTTCTTGAAAAAGACGGTGTTTCTCATCTGAAACCGTCTGTGGAAGTCGAATATCCATTATGGAAAGATGACCTCCGCCCTGTGGTGGTCGGCTTCGGGCCCTCTGGCATGTTCGCCGCCCTGTATCTGGCCCGTTGCCAAGCCAAGCCCATCATTTTGGAGCGCGGCGGCAAAATCGAGGACCGCAAAAGGGCTGTGGCCGACTTCATGTACACCAAAATGCTCAACCCTAACTCTAACATCCAGTTTGGAGAGGGTGGGGCAGGCACTTTCTCCGATGGCAAACTCAATACCAATGTGCATAGCGAGTATAATGATTTTGTACTGAAGGAGTTTCACAAGCATGGTGCCCACGAGGATGTCACGTACATGCAGAACCCGCATGTGGGGACCGATTATCTGGAGAAAGTGGTCCGGAATATGCGTCTGGAGATTGAATCCTTGGGTGGAGAGTTCCATTTCAATACGACTTTCACTGATTTTCATCGGGATGGGGATGTGATAGAGCTGGTTTGTGCTCCGGAGCTCAAAATTCGCACCCATCATGTTTTGCTGGGTCTGGGCCACTCGGCCCGCGATACCATCCGGCGATTGCATGAGCGCGGCATGACGATGGAGGCCAAGCCCTTTTCCATGGGCGTGCGCATTGAGCATCAGCAACGCCGCATCAATCGCATGCAGTATGGTGAGGCGGCGCGGATTCTGCCGCCGGCCTCCTACAAGGGCGTGGTCCATCTTCCCGAGCGGAGCGTCTATACCTTCTGCATGTGTCCCGGTGGCACCGTCATGGCCTCCACCAGCGAACCCGACACTATCGTGACCAATGGCATGAGCGAACGCAAACGCGACAAGGCCAACTCTAACAGTGCCCTTCTGGTGAATGTTAACCCAGAAGATTATCTGAAAAACAGCCCGTTGGATGGATTGGACTATCAGGAAAAATACGAGCGGCTGGCTTTTGAAGTGGCAGGCGACTACCGTGCTCCCGGCAATCTGGTGGGCGAGTTCCTGCAGGATAAGATAGCGCAGATGTACCGTAGCGTGAAGCCTTCCTATCCGCACGGCGTGGTATTCTGCGACCTTCATCGCTGTCTGCCCGATTATGTGGTGGACTCTCTGCGCAAGGCGTTGCCGCTCTTCGACCGCAAGATGCCCGGTTTTGCCGACCCCGATGCAGTGCTCACCGGTGTGGAAACGCGTTCGTCGTCCCCTGTACGCATGGTGCGCGGTGAGGACCGTGTCTGTTCGCTCCCTGGCTTCTATCCCATTGGCGAGGGCGCAGGCTATGCGGGTGGCATTATGAGTGCAGCCATCGATGGCTTGAAAACGGCCATGTTTCTATTATCTTTGCTTGAGTTGAAATGTTAGCACTCGGCATTGGGATTTTTTTGTAATTTTGGCATCTTGTTAAATATGGATAGCTATTTTCCTTTGGGTATTGTATCTTGCTGGTATTTAACAAGATGAGTATTTTGTGTCCTACTGCAACATTTTGATTATGGCTTATATTTTACGCTTTTTTAACGAAAATAACAGAAAGAGAACAGTGTTGTCGGCCATTGTGTTGGCATTCTGTTTGCTGCTGACGACTTTGCCACTGACGGCGCAGATTACCACTTCTTCCATCTCGGGAAATATCAGTGATGGGAAGAACCCTATCTCGGACGCAGTGGTCACTGTCGTGCACAACCCCACAAGCACCTATTACTATGTTTTTTCCAACCAAAAAGGCAACTTTATCATCAACAACATTTTAGTAGGAGGTCCCTACACGGTTCGCGTGGAACGTCTCAATTACCAAACCGCAGTGGTGCACGACATCATGGCCCCTATCGGTGAGACTGCCATTGTTAATGTGGCGTTAGCCCGCACTTCGCAGCGAATTGAGGAGATTACCATTTTCGGCGACGGAGAGAAATCATCTATGAATATCAGCCGCTCTGGTACTGGTATCCTCATCAACAGCAACGAAATACTGATGGTGCCTACCGTGAGTCGCAGCTTATACGACATGTTGAGATATACTCCACAAGGACTGATAACGGACGGAGGAGCAGCGTTCGGCGGTGCCAACTATCGGGGATCCTATGTCACTGTGGACGGGGCTTCTTTCAACAACGCTTTCGGCATCGGTTCGAGCCTACCCGCCGGCGGCACCCCGATTTCCCTTGAGGCTATCGACCAGGTCAGTGTCAACCTCACTCCTTACAACGTCCGCCACAGCGGCTTCCAAGGCAGTGCCATCAACATGGTTACCAGACACGGCACAAACAAATGGCATGGTTCTGTTTATAACTACTTTACCAATAATAATTTGCAAGGAAATCGGGTCGGCGATGACTGGTTAGCGGTTCCATCAACCCTCAACAATACCATTGGCATCACGCTCGAGGGTCCCATCGTCAAGGACAAGCTTTTCTTCTTTGTCAATGGGGAATACGTGGTGAGTCACGACGCCGGATCCGACGTCTTATCTCGTACAGACGAGAGTCAGGCTTACGGTGGCAGCACCGGATTCAATCGCCCCACCACAGGTCAAATGGATGCCATACATCAGTTCCTTGTTGACAAATACGGTTATGATCCAGGACGTTACGAATACTACACAGTGAAGACCCCCGATTACAGGCTTTTTGGCCGTCTGGACTGGAGAATCAACGATTACAATCTGTTCCATATACGTTTTTCACACACGCACGTCTCCACCCCACACCCTGCGGCCAGCTCTTTCAACCCATTGGGAGGAAGCAACATTACACTTCTGTCCAACGGGGAACTCTATACAGTGAATCGCGACAATGCCGGACGTAACTCGCAATATTCGATGCCGTTTGAATCGGCCAACTATTGCCAATACCAGAACTTTACCTCCATAGCGGCGGAACTTAACAGTCATGTGTTGAACGGACAAGGCAATAATATGGCCCGTATTACCTGGTCATTGCAAAACGAGCCTCGCACTTTCGTGGGCGGCTACTTCCCGACCGTTGATATTTTGGAGCCTTATACTGCCGCTGATGGCAGCACGCAGTTAGCTCTGTTCACAACGTTTGGCCCGGACCCGTTTACCTATAACAACCTTCGCCGCGTCCACACCATCACCCTCACCGATGAATTCAATTACAAAAAAGGCATCCACAATATCATGACTGGTGCGCAGCTCGAATTGAACCGTATTGTCAATGGCTTTATGCAAGGCGGTGCCGGCTGGTATGTCTATGATTCATGGCAGTCTTTCCTTGCAGATGCAAACGGCGAGGAAGGTGCCGGACCTTCATTGTTCATGATCACCCATGCCAACACTGGCACTCCCACGGATCAGGTTTTTCCAACTTTCAACCAATCTCAGATTTCCATTTACGCTCAAGATGACATGGAATTCAGCAAGTTTTTCAAACTCACGGTCGGCCTTCGTCTGGAGACGCCATTTATCCGTTTCCGCTACGACAATCGAAATGTCGAGTTTGATCAAATTGCGGCAGCGAATCCGAACAGCTCTTTTGCGGGACTCAGCACCGCCGACGTTCCGAAATTTGACTGCCACGTTTCCCCGCGTGTCGGATTCAACTGGGATATAACCCACAAGCGTAAAGTCGTCCTTCGTGGCGGTACAGGCCTCTTTACGGGCCGTATTCCTAACGTATGGCTGGTAAGTGCAGCGGGCAACTCAAATTGCCTTCAATACCAATACATCGCCAATCTGGAAACAGGACAGGATGTGGTGAACTTCGACCCTGACCTTTCGAATATCATCAACAGCGTTCACCAGGGTCAGGAGTACAGCCAAACCAATCTGCCTGCACCTACCAATGCTACCATTTTGGCAAAGGATTTGCACATGCCTACTAGCTGGAAATCCTCTATAGCCTTGGACTTTGTGATTCCCGGCGATATCAAGGCCACTTTGGAAGGTGTCTATTCCTACAATTTCAATGAAGTCTATGCCAAGGTGTTAGGCTATAAGGAAGACGGTACTGTATTGCTCCCTGGAGAGCCCGATGCGCGCACCCACTATGCAAGTGAGGGCATCGCCAACAGTAATGGCTCTTACATGAGCGGATACTACCTCTACAACGAGAAAAAACTGCACGGGCAGTACTTCTCCTTTACCGCTCAGCTGACCAAAGAATTCCATTTTGGTCTGAATTTGATGGCAGCATACACATTAAGCAATGCAAGGACAATTTCAGATGGTATAAGTGACCAAGTCTCCAGTTTGGCAAACACTGCCAATGTGAATGGATGCAACAGCCCAGAGATCGGACTTGCCGGCTATGTCGCGCCCCACCGCGTGATTGCCTCCGTCGGATACACCATCAAGGAAGGCCCACATACGGCGACGCGGCTCGGTCTTTTCTACGAGGGTTTGAATATGGGAATCTATAGTTTGAGCTACCGCTCCCACCGTTCTTACCTCATTGACTACGCCAGTGGAATGAACAGCTTTCAGTTGATGTATATCCCCACCTCCGAAGAACTGGAAGCTATGCCTTTCGTCTCCGAGGAGAACCGCAATGCTTTCGAGGAGTACATCTGTGACGACGATTATTTAAGCAAGCACAGAGGCGAATATTCAATCCGCAACGGTGGTAAGGCACCCTGGGTGAACCGTATCAATTTCAAGGTGGACCAGGAGATATACTTCAGCATCAAAGGTCACAAACAAACTATCGACATTGGAGTTGATTTCAACAATCTCGGCAATCTTTTCTGTAGTAAGTGGGGCGCTTACAAAGTGCTGGACAATGAAGTGGTGCTGAAATATGACAACCAGAACGGGAAATATACTTTCACCCCGTCAACGTGGTCACCTTACAACAACTTGTCGAACACGTGGCAAATCCTGCTGCATTTTAAATATGCATTTTAAAAAAAAATCAAGATAGCGGCAAAGCCTACTTCTGCACCAAGGCGACCCTGAAACCACAATCCTCATAACGGGAGTAAATGCTGCCGCGGTCGCGATTGGCACAACGTTGATAGGGAGCTGCATAATTCCAGCTACCGCCCCTTTGCACGCGATAAGAGGTTTCTTGGTTGTTCATCGGATTATTCCAATCCTTATTCTCCGCATAGAAGTTCTCATCGAACCAATCCTGGCACCATTCCCAAACGTTTCCGCTCATGTCAAACAGTCCCAACTCGTTGGCCGTCTTGATTCGAACCGTATGGGTGTGTTCATCGCTATTACCATAAAACCATGCAATCTGTTTCAGGTCATTGCCGCCTGAGTATGCGGTACCCGCGCTTTTGAGACCACCACGGGCAGCATACTCCCATTGGGCTTCGCTTGGCAACGCAAAACGATAGCCTTCCGGCAGTTCTTCGGCGAGAAACTTGTTGAGACGGGTCACAAAGCGTTGGCATTCCGTCCAACTCACGCGCTCCACGGGAAGCATGTTGCCTTTCCAGTAACTGGGGTTGTTGTCGCGCCCCATCACCGCCATCCACAGGGCCTGCGTCACCTCCGTCTCACCGATATAGAAATCCGACAAGGACACAGTGTGGTTTGGAATTTCACGAGCTTTGCAGCTGTCAACATGATTCTCAGTGCAACCTAACTGCAAATTCCCGCCTTTTACAAACACCATCCTCAACGGCACGTCATTCACGTGGAAAAGCCGAGCAACTGGATCTTGAGCGAGTGCAGACAACGAACATGAAATCATTGCGGCAAAAAGCCACAACACAATGCTTTTCTTTTGTATTTTCGATATCAGTTTCATCGTATTTCAGGTGAGCTTATTTTGAACAAAAATGCGGCGCGTTCTGCCGTTTTTAATCAAGGCAATCAATGCTTTTCTTCCAAGTTGGCAAAGATACTAAATTTATTGATTCGGAATAACAAAACTTGCCTTTGATGCCTTGTTTGTTGAGTAGATAGGGCATTACCTCGCTGAATGTCTTTTTTTATTATCTTTGCAGCCTTGAAAGTAAAACAGTTAACTATTTATGAGTGAGTTTATTAGGGGTATTAAGAAAGGGTTTCCCATCTGTTTGGGATACATTCCTGTCTCTTTTACCTTCGGATTGATTGCTGTGAAAATGGGCTTCAATCCGTTGGAAGCCACGATTATCTCACTCACCAACATGGCTTCGGCGGGCCAGTTTGCCGGCATACGACTCATCGAGGGCGGCGCTCCGTACATCGAACTGGTGATCACCACCTTTGTCATCAATCTTCGCTATATGCTGATGTCCCTGTCCCTTTCCCAGAAAGTGGCCTCCGACATGCCCTTCTACAAGCGCGCCATCATGGCTTTCTGCATTACCGATGAGGTCTTTGCCCTGGCCTCCATGGAAAAAGACGATGTGAACTTCCCGTTCTTCGGCGGTCTGATGGCCACCCCGATTTTCGGGTGGACATTAGGGACTTGCCTCGGTGCCGTGGCCTCCAGTTTGCTCTCGCCCATGTTGCAGGGCTGCTTTGGCATCGCCCTCTATTGCATGTTTATCGCTATCATCATCCCGCCGGCGCGCAAGGGCCGGAAAGTGGCTATCGCGGTCATCGTTTCCGCATTGCTCTCATGCTTGTTCAAGTATGTACCGGGCATCAACGTGCTCTCCAAAAGCGGTGGCGGTGGCTGGGCTATCATCATTTCCGCCATCCTCGGCGCTGCAATCTGCGCGTCCATCAAGGAGGTGAAAAGATTCCGTAGAAGAAGTGTTCAGGAAGGAGGTGCCCATGTGTAGTATGCAAAATATCGCCATCTGCATGGTGATCATGGCGCTCACCACTTACCTCATCCGCTTGATTCCCATTGGTTTCGTGCGGAAAAAACTGGAAAATGAATGGATTAAGGACTTTTTGTTCTACATCCCGTTTTGCGTGCTGTCGGCCATGACTTTCCCAGATGTGCTCTATTCCACCACACCCACAGGTGCAACTACACCGCACTTCGCCTCCGCTGCTATTGCAACGATGGTGGCGATTGTGATGGCATGGAAAAACAGGGGATTGGTCCGGGTGGCCCTGGTGGCCGTCCTCGTGGCCATTATCGTGGAACTGCTGTTGCCGGTGGTTTTCTAAACCTACATCTCAGGCAGCATCGCGTAAATCAACTTCACCATATTCGGACCTGCTGTGTTGGCTGCCTCCAGCACCTCTTCGTGCGTGGCTTCCATCACCTGGCCCACAATGCCCAAGTCGGTGATGACTGACAAAGCGAAAATCTCAATGCCGCGGTGATGCGCCATGATGGCCTCCGGCACGGTGGACATGCCCACTGCGTCTGCGCCCATGATGTGGTACATCTTGTATTCGGCCGGAGTCTCAAAACATGGGCCAGTTACGCCCATATACACGCCTTCCTGCAAGTGCACACCAGTCTCCTTGGCTTTCTGATAGGCCAATTTGATGAGGCGGTGCGAATAGACTTCGCTCATGTTGGGGAAGCGCGGTCCCAAGGTGTCGTCGTTGGGACCCAACAGCGGGTTGTCGCCGAACATGTTGATGTGGTCCTTGATAATCATGATGTCGCTCACTTTGAAAGTGGGGTTCATGCCGCCGGCTGCGTTAGAAAGAATAAGACATTTTACACCTAAACCGCTCAGAATCTGCTGCGGATAGGTCACTACACTCATCGGATAACCCTCATAATAGTGCATGCGGCCGTTGAAGACCATCACTTCTGTGTTGTTCAGCTTGCCGAAAACTAAAGTGCCCTTGTGCCCCTTTACGGTGGAAACGGGGAAATTGGGAATCTCCGTATAGGGAATCTCGTCCGCGACTTCCACAGATTTGGTGAGTCCGCCTAAACCGGATCCTAACACGATAGCGACTTTGGGATGTATGCTGGTTCTGTTCTTCAAAAAAGAGACAGTTTCTTCAATTTTTCTTTTTCTCTCTTCTAACATGGTCTTCTAAGATATTGATGAATGTAGTATGTTCTTCTTCAGTTAAAAAATCCACTTCAATAGGGATGATGAATACAGGCAGCAAAGATAATGAATTTTTGATGTGGCTGTATTGCAGGCGCATCCAATCTTTCTCGGTGGTGAATAGAACGCTGTTAGGCTTGAAATATTTCTTTATGCTTTCAATTTCCGATGAGGTGTAGCGATGATGGTCCTGGAACTTGAAATGCCGCGCGATGCGGTAGGTTTGTTGCAAATGCTCCAGCAGCGGGTTGGAGCGGGCGATGCCAGTGAGCAGCAATATCTCCGTGTTGTCGTCAAGGGCAAATTCTTTGGCGGGTGGCGTCACGGGTTCGGGTTTTCCGTAACGGTAGCGGGTGAAGAACAATGGCTGATTATCGCTGATTTTCAACTGATTGCGCCAAAAATCACGATTCACCTGCTCATCTGTGACCTTGGTGACAATGACCAGGTCGGCGTCGCGCACCGCAGACGGGTACTCGCGCAGTCGCCCGGCGGGCAGCGGATAGTCTTTGAAATAGGGCCGCTCGTATTCCGTCAGGATCATCTTCAGGGTGGGGGAGACGGACAGATGCTGGTAGGCGTCGTCCATCACGATGACCTCCGTCTCCGGCGCGTAGGCCTGCAACTTCTCAATGCCGTCCTTGCGATCCTCATCCACTGCCAAGGGTAAATCTGGAAACCGCTGGTGCAGCAGCATCGGCTCGTCGCCGATGAGTTCCGCCGTAAGTTGCTCCTCGGGTGTGGTGTTGGACAGAATATAACCTTTGCTCGTGCGTCCGTATCCTCGGCTGAGCATGGCCACGTGATGGTTTTCGGCCAGCGTGCGCGTGATGAAATCGGCGTGTGGCGTTTTGCCCGTGCCGCCGATGGCGATGTTGCCCACGCAGACAACGGGAATCTCCGGCTGGTACGATTTCAAGAGGTCGCGGTTATACAACCACCGCCGAAGCCAAGCCACCCCGCCGAAAATCCAGGCCAAGGGATATAATAACCGCCGTACTTTCAAGGGTTTACTCATGCTCGGTCTGCTGTTCTGCTTTTTGCGCCAGCCGCTCCTCTTTGCGTTTCTGTTCGTAAGCGGCCTGCTTGTCTTCGTACTCTTCGTAACTCTTGATAATCTTGGTCACCAGATGGTGGCGCACCACATCTTTGGTGTCCATGTAGATGAAATCGATGCCCGGAATCTTGCTCAAGATGCGGTCGGCCTGTAGCAATCCCGATTGCTGGTTTTTGGGCAAGTCGATTTGTGTGATGTCGCCAGTGATGAAAAATTTGGCGTTCTTGCCCATACGCGTCAGGAACATCTTCAGCTGCGCCGAAGTGGCGTTTTGCGCTTCGTCGAGGATTACGTAGGCGTTATCAAGCGTGCGCCCGCGCATGAAAGCTAACGGTGCGATTTCAATGACTTTGTCCTCCATGTACGACATCAGCTTCTGCATCGGGATCATGTCCCAGAGGGCATCATACAGCGGTTGCAGATACGGATCCAACTTGTCGCGCAAATCGCCGGGCAAGAAGCCCAGATTTTCGCCCGCCTCTACAGCTGGACGAGTCAGGATAATGCGGCGTACTTGCTTGTTTTTCAATGCCTTGACAGCTAAGGCCACAGCGGTATATGTCTTGCCCGTACCCGCAGGACCGATGGCAAACACCATGTCGTTTTTGTTGGCACTCTCCACCATCTTCTTCTGGTTGGGCGTAATGGCCTTGATGATCTTGCCTTCTCGGCCGTGCACGATGACATTGCTGCCGTTGTCGTCCAGACGGTAGAAACTGTCGTCCTCCATTGCGGTGATGTTGAGGATGTCGGTCTCGGTGAGCTTGCCGTATTGCTCCAGATGGGTGATAAGCAGCCGCACGCGCTCCTCGAATGTCTCCACTTCATGGTCCTCGCCGGCCACCTTGATTTCATTGCCCCGCGCCACGATTTTCAGCTTGGGGAAAATGTGCGTGAGCAAATCTATGTTGGCATTCTGGCTGCCGTACAATCCGACAACCATAGAGGGTTCAATAATGATTGTTTTTTCCATAGTTTATTGTATGACAAGATAATCTAACGGATTGATAGGAAATCCGTTATACCACAATTCGAAATGCAGGTGGGCGGTTTTGGATTCCGTCGCGCCTGTGTTGCCCATGAGGGCGATTGGGGTTCCGGCAGAAACACGGTCGCCGATGCGCTTCAGTATGCGGCTGTTGCGCTTGTAGATAGAAGTGAGATTGCCAGGGTGTTGCACTACAATGAAATGGCCATCGTTGGCGTTGTACCCGGAGAAAATGACCACGCCGTCGGCAACACTGCAAACGGTGCTGTTCATGGAGCCCCGGATGTCAAGACCATAGTGGTTTTCGTCCGGACTGAAGAGCCTGCATACAGAACCAAAGGCAGGCGGATAAATGGATAAGTTGGAGATTTTGGCTTGGTCGATGCCGGGGGTGCTGGCTGTGTTGTTCTTCTGCACGCGTCCCAGAATCATCTCGGCCTCCTCCAAAATCTTGTGACTTTGGCGGGTGCGAAGGCTGTCGCGCTTTTTGGCGTGCACCTGCGGCGTGGCAGCTGCGTCGCGGTCCATCTCGTCAGCCGTGGGTGCATTCCCGCTAGCCATCGCGATGTAATTGTCCATAAACTGCTGGTTATACTCGATGGCCTTCTCCAAAGAGTCGATTTTGGCTACGGCCTGCTTGTACTGCTTGTAGTCCTTGTTGGAAGTATAACCGGGAATATAGACCCGTAACGGAGTGAACGCAATCAGGAGCGTGGTGAGCACAATTACCACAAAGGCGGCGATGATGACGACCACCGTAGCTTTCTGTATCGTGATGTGACGGATCTCCAGACGTTGCTCCAGCGTCTCCTCATTGGAGAAAACCAGGCGATACCTCGTCTTCCAGTCCTTCACTACGACTCCCCAAATTTGTTTTAGCTTCTGTAACTTGCCCATGTTCTGTTGTTTGTGCACCAGCTGTAATGCGGTGCAAAAGTAATAAAAATTAGGCTTGGAACGCCAATTCTCCCCCTTCTTCTATCGAATATCAAAAAAAATGAAGAAAAATGAAAAAAGTGGTTTGTTTGAAAAAAATCATTATCTTTGGAGCCTGATAAAAATTAACTAAATCACACAGTTATGAACGAATCTAATGTAAACGTAAGCTTCTTCAGATTTGAAGACTTGAGAATCTATGCAAAAGCCATGGACTACATAGCATGGCTGTACTCCGAAGTTGAAGGCATGGAAGATAGTTTTGCAAAGAATGTGCTGAAAAAAGCTTTCCTGAAATCGGCACAAAACATAGCCCTGAATACAGCAGAAGGATCTTCAAGGAGCAAGACGCAATTCCTGTATTATCTGAAAATGGCCAAAAGCTCGGTCCGCGAATGCGTGGTCTATACGGAAATCATGTCCCGCAAACAAATGATGGGCGAAGAGGCGGTGAACCATTCCCGTAACCAGTTGATGGAACTCACCAAGATGATTGGCTCGCTCATTGCTTCCCTCCAGAGAAGCACCGGAGGACTTGGTCGCGAAGACAAGGAGGAAGATGCTTTTGACCCGATGCCCGATATCAATAACTTCTAATATTTTTATCATTGAAATTTGTTTTAGGATATTCTGCATGAATATCCTTTTTTGTATTTTTGCCGCCTTTTAAATGCAAATGGTATGTTGAAAAATACAAAGAGATATTTAGGTCTGCTTTTGTTGGTTTGCTCTTCCCTGTCTTTGTTTGCCAATCCTGTTAGCAAGAATAATCTGGAGAATGCTGCGGTAAATGCTTTCTGGCAGAAGAGTGTGTTGCCATCTGAACCCAAAGATTTCCATTATGTGGTGGAAGGAACGGACACGCTCCTGCTGGTGGTGAATTTCTCCAAAGGCTTTATCGTGATGTCTGCAGATGATGCGGTCATTCCGGTGTTGGCATACTCCCGCGATCAGCAGTTTTACATGACAGAGGCTGCACCTGCCGCCCTGTTGTGGCTGGATTCCTATGCAAAAGAGATCCGATATGCACGTAAACACGGGCTGAACCCATCCGCAGAGGTGGCACAGGCATGGGAGGCGCTGAAAACTGCGAACGGCGTGAAAGATGAAACTAACCAAGGCGTATCTCCTTTATTGACGGCTCTTTGGAATCAAACCAGATTTTACAACGCTTATTCTCCGCATGATATCAATGCCCCATCAGGATACGACCAACGCACGCCTAATGGCTGTGTGGCTGTAGCCATGGCCATGATTATGTACTATTACCGCTATCCAACTTATGGCAGAGGAGCTCATACCAATTACACAGATTATGGCATCTTTTATGTGAACTTTGCCCAACAGACCTATTGCTATGAGGCGATGAAGGACCAGTTGAACCACTTCAATAACGAGGTGGCCAAGTTGATTTTCCATTGCGCCACCGCTGTCGATATGATGTATGGTGCAGATGGGTCAGGAGCCTATTCCGAAAATGTGCCTAATGCCCTTGCCTCCTATTTCGGCTATTCCACGAATTGCCAATTCTTGTACCGTTCCAATTATTCATTGGAACAGTGGAAGAATATGCTCAAAGAGGACTTGAATGCGAAAAGACCTTTGTATTATGCCGGTCATAGCGAAGATGGTGGCCACGCATTTGTTTGCGATGGCTATGAGGATGATGATTACTTTCATTTCAATTTCGGATGGGGCGGTAGTGGCAATGGTTACTATATTCTGTCCGCCAGCGATAGCGATTCAAATGTGATTAATGGATTCCAGTATTCCCAACGGGCTATCAAAAATATCTACCCGGGGGATGCTAATTACCCTTACTATTGCAATAGTCGCGAAATCCATTGCTCCGAAGGAACCCTCGAAGATGGCAGCGGTCCTTCCGATTACCTGAATAATACGGATTGCACCTACCTGCTTGCCGATAATGCTGCATATCGTTTCATGATACAGGTATCATCGTTCGAAACCCAAGAGGATCATGATTCTTTGAGCTTTTGGGATGGACATCCCGATCAAGGGAATCTGCTGATGACACTTTCGGGTGATGTCGCATCTGGAACCACCTACTATTTTGACACAGACAGTCTGTATATCACATTCAAAACCGATGGCTCCGTGACAGCATCCGGATGGCGCCTGAATTTCAGGATGGCCAGACATGAGAATTTCTGTCACAATGACTTGATACAACAGTATCGCGGGACGATAACAGACGGAAGTGGCGATGCCTCATACAAATACAATGCCTCTTGCAGTTGGCGGTTCTATTTGCCACATGCATCCTATATCAATTTCACTTTTTCTGAGTTGGATATAGCGGCAGGTGACCGGTTGGCCTTTTATGATTGGTCACTTCCTGAGAAACCTCAGCTCGCGCTTTTTGAGGCAAATGACGCGCCGAGAGACCTGTTGTTCTTCAGCAATTATATTTATGTGGAGTTTATCACAGATAATTATTTGAGCGGCGATGGTTTCGAGTTGTCCTGGAATACGGATTACTCTCCGGCAGGAATAGAAGAAATAAGTGCAGATGAAATGGCAGTTTACCCCAATCCGGCAAGCTCTACCGTTCATGTCCGCCTTCCTGTACCTCCCCAGGCAGCAGAAATTATGCTATATGATGTCACGGGGCGCATTGTGTGTGAAACAAAGTGTATTCAAGAATCTTTTGATTTGAATATCAGTGCGTTACCAAACGGTTTTTATACCCTTATGATTCGGGATGGTGCAACCCTCTACAAGAAAAAAATTGTCATTCAGCATTAAAGTGATTAAACATTCTTTTTAGTATCTCGTCTTATGGGTGTTTTTATTCACAATCAAAAACACAAAGAGATGAAAAAGAATGTGATCCTGTCGTTAATGCTCTGTGTTGCAAGTTTGATCAGCACAGATGCTATGGCCCAGGCGCCTGCACGGCAAACTGCTTCCAGCAGTAGTAGAACTCAAACTACATCAGTCAGCTCCCAGGCAAATCGCCAAATGCACAAGGGAGACGTTCAACTCAATAAGGCTAACAACAGTTATCAGAGAGCTCAGTCATCCGCAGCACGTCCTGCCTCGAGTGCACGCCCGACGACCACAAGTTTCCGTCCGGCCACCACTGCTTCCAGCAGAACAGCTACAACGAACAGACCTGCTACTGCCTCTCCGGCGAGCAGAACATCCAGTAGCTCTACGGTAAACAGCAGCGCAGCCAACAGAACGAACACGTCGGTTTCTTCCAGTACAGCTCGTCCAGCTTCCGCATCAGCTGCCAGAACAGCCAGTACGGCCACGCCGAGCAGAACAACCACGGTGAACAGCAAGGCTCCGGCGGCAGCTACGACGACCTCCTCTTCCGCTAACAGAGCAGCTGCGCCTGCCCGCGCAACTACCACTCCTGCATCGGCCACATCGGTCAAGGACAGAGGTCCTGCGCCCACAGCAACAACGGCTGAATCCAACGACTACTCCAAGAGAGGTTATACAAGCACTGGACAAGCCCGTCCGCAGGCTGCTCCGCAGAACCACGGTGCTCACCCGGGAGCTGGTCCCGCACCCAAGCCGGTACCCTATGTGCACCCGAATCACCACAACTTCGGATACCACATGGACGTTCCGCACCACATCCGTCCGGTTTACTATCACGGCATGCCCTACTACTTCTACAACAGCCTCTTCTGCCGCTTCATCAGTGGTCGCTACATCATCTGCCGCCCGCCTATCGGAGCCGTGATTGCCTACAGCCTCTTCCACACCTGGAGACCGGTGATTGTAATCCACAGAAATGTGACCTACTACTATGACGACGGAACCTTCTATGTGCCGAGAAAGAATGACTACGAAGTGGTCGCCCCTCCCATCGGAGCCCGCGTGGCAGAGCTGCCCAGCAACTACGAAGAGATTGTCCTTGACGGCAATGTGTACTTCAAAGTGGACAACGTGTACTACAAAGAAGTAATAGTGAGCGGATACATCTGGTATGAAGTGGTCTTCGTCTCATAAGAAGAAAAACTAAAAAAATAAAATTCGTTTGAGCGTGTTTCAAAAAAAAATGTATTTTTGCGCGCTCAAACGAATTGCCCTGTGGTGTAATGGTAGCACAGCAGATTCTGGTTCTGTTTGTATGGGTTCGAGTCCTATCGGGGCAACAGAAATAAAATTCAAACACGCTCAATCGGGCGTGTTTTTTTGTTTTAAAAATTCTTATATTTGCGCCTGTCATTCTTAAATCAAAAGCTATGTTAGTCATTGGTATCGCAGGCGGCTCGGGTTCGGGCAAAACTTCCGTGGTGAAGAAAATCATTCAAAGTATTCCAAAAGAGAAAGTTAGCGTTCTGTCGCAGGATGCTTACTACAAGGACAACGGGCATTTGCCGCAGGAAGAGAAGGAGAAAATCAACTTCGACCATCCTTCTGCCATAGAATGGCCGCTTCTGGTGCATCACATTGACGAGCTGCGGGCGGGCAATCCCATCGAAATGCCTACCTACTCATACGTCACGTGCGCGCGGGGCAAGGATACCATTCCCGTGAATCCTTGCGATGTGCTGATAGTGGAAGGCATTCTGATTTTTTCCGATTCTTCCTTGTGCCAGAATCTGGACATCAAGGTTTTCGTTGATACTGATGCCGACGAGCGCCTGATTCGCATCATCCAAAGGGATGTGAACGAGCGTGGCCGCGGACTCGACCGCTCCATCGTCCATTATCAGAACTTTGTGAAGCCGATGCACGAGATTTTCATCGAGCCGACCAAGCGATTGGCGGATATTATCATTCCCATCGGTGCGGAAAATGAAAAGGGTATTGATATCCTCACTTCCAAAATCAAGCAGACTTTAGGGATTATCTAATAGAAAACGGCGGTGCTTGCACCGCCGTTTTTGTTATGTCTTTTGCTGTTGTTTCTTGGCTGCAGGGAATAGCACGTTGTTCAAAATCAATCGATAGCCTGCGGAGTTGGGGAAGAGGTCTAGGTTGGTGGGCGGGTCGTTCACAAGATGCTGGTAGTCCTCGGGGTCGTGTCCGGCATAGAAGGTCCAGGTGCCCTTGCCGTACTCTCCGTGAATATAGCGTGCCTCGTCAAATTGCGGGGATTCTCCCATGATCGTGACCGTGGGTTTGATAACATCCTTGCGGAAGGCAGTCGTCTGGCCCATAAACCCTGGGATGACGTTCAAATGGTTCTGGCAAAGCATGGTGGGCACAGGGTCCCATTTGGCGGAGAACTCAAACAGCGTGAAAAAATCGTTGCTCTTGTTCGTCATGTGCAGGGTGGGTTTCACGTCAATGTCGGAAACCTCATATTCATAAGGGTTGGTGACAATGTGGAAGTTGGTGAAAGCGAAGCAGTTGTCGTAGTTGAGCTTGATCTGGGCCTGCGGGTCCATAGGGTCGCCGTCAAACATCACGTCGCAGATATCGACACCTTCGGCGGCCAGCGCAATATCGTAGCTGTCGGGACCGGAGCACATGGCGAAAAGATAGCCTCCGCCAGCCACAAAGTCGCGGATGCCCTTCGCCACGGCCAACTTCATCTGCGAAACCTTGGCAAACCCCAGCCGCGCGGCCCGCTCCTCATTCTCCTTCACATCCTCTTGATACCATTTGGCATTGCGATAGCTGGCCCAGAACTTGCCGTATTGGCCTGTGAAATCCTCGTGGTGCAAGTGCAGCCAGTCATATTTGGGCAGCTCGCCGTTGATGACCTCCTCATCATAGATGACCGTATAGGGAATTTCCGCGTAGGTGAGCACCAAAGTAACGGCATCATCCCACGGGAGTTTGTTTTTGGGCGAATAAACGGCGATTTTGGGTTCCTTAGTAAGCCTGATTTCGTTCATATTGTTCTCCACAGCAGCTATCTCATTGAGAATCTGCTGGGCCTGTATGTCCGCGATAACCTGAAACGTGACTCCCCTGACGCGGCATTCATTCTCCACGGCATCGTTGTATGCGCACATGAAACTGCCTCCACGATAGTTCAGCAGCCAGCTCATGTCAATTTGATGGGCGACAGCATAATAGGCAATCCCGTATGCTTTCAGATGGTTGCTTTGCTCCAGGTCCATCGGAATCAGGATATGGGTGCTGAATGCCGGAATCATGCTCAGTAGCAAGGCAATCGTGACAAAGAGTCTTTTCATAGTGTCAATAGTGTCTTTATGTTATTGTTGTATGGTGTGCAGCATGCCGTCCTTGTCCAATATAAACAGCCACGTCCCTACTGTACGGATCTCTTTGCTGTTTGGAATAAAGGATGGAAAGGTCTGTGTTTGTTCTAATTTTTTGCGGTTATATTGATATAAAATATTGTCTTTCAGGTAAATGATATTGTCTCCAGACAGCTGTGCGGAGAGGATGCCGGTAATAGGCAGTCGCCGCTCAAAAGTGCCGAATCTGTCGAAGAAGAACACGCCTCGTGCTGAGTCCACCAGCATGATGCAATGGTCTGGGTCGGTGCTCATCAGTTGTGGCTGTATGTTTTCCTCCAGACTGCAGTGCGTTTTGTTGACGATGTTCAGGTTGAGGTCCGTGATGAGCAGGTCTTGGTTGCTTTCGTCGAACAGCACGATTTTATTATTGCCGAAAAGCGCAGCCAGCGTGATGCTGGGCATGTCATGCTCAAACAAGTCCAATTCGTTTCCGATGGGAGATAAAGTATTGTCTAACAGTACTATCTTGCCTGATTCCTGATAGAATACAAGTGTTTTGATGACATTCGCATCCACGGAGGCGATGTTGCCATACGCAGGTTTGTCAAAAACCCGCAGGCTTTCTCCTGCGGGCGTGTATTTGGTCAGGCTCGATCCGCTCCAGGCGTAGATGTTAGCCTGAATGTCAGTTGTGAAATGGTCATGCGTTGCGTGGAACAAGGGCTGCGCTTGTCCTAAACCAATGGATATGGCTATCAGCAAGGTGATGACAACGCATTTGTTCATAGACTGTTAAAACTTGCAACCAATTGTAGCGACAATTCTGTGGGATAAACCTCTTGTGGAGATGACATCATCATTTTCATACAAACGGAAGCTGTCTTTGGAGTATTTCAGCACGTATGCCATGTCGAAGAAGACGTATTTGGTGCGGATGCCGAAACCGACAGAACCGTAGTGGGCGCTGGCATTATACGGGGAGTCGAAGTTCTTGTAAGGCGAAGTCTTGTAGTTGTAGCCCGCGCGCAGCAGGAACTTGGAGGTGACATTTACCTCTGCACCCACTTTGAAGGTGTGGCAGATGCCGTATTTATTGTCAATGGCCTCATTTTCGCTGTTGAAAGCATAGTCATCTGCGTATAATTTAGCCATGGAGTAGTCAATGAAATCATATTCGGCGGAAATGAAGGCTCTTTTCTGGATAAGGAAGGCGGCGCTTACATTGAATTTGAGCGGCGTGGTGAGCGAGAAGCGGTAATTGTTGTCATAACTCCACGTGTCGGAATTGTTGCCGTTGGTATAGTAGGAGATCATGTCCCGCCTGTACGCATCTTTCACCCGCCAGAAATAGGTCGGGGTTTGGAAGGAGGCTCCTAATCGCAAGAAGTTGACAGGCTGATAGATAATACCCAATTTCAAGTTGATGCCTCCAGCGGAGTTTGCTTGTGAACTGTTGGTTTTGAAAGAAGCAAGGCCTCTGGCCAGGGTTGCAGAATCGGCGGCGGATTCAGTATAGGAGATGACCTCTTTGTAACTCAGGATTGGCACGCCGATGGATCCGCCGATGAACAGCTTGTCATTGTAATTGCCACCGAAGGTGAAGCTGATCTCGTCCATGGCTCCGGAGGTTTTCACTACTGCGTCATGGTCTAATTTGGCGTTGGTGAACGGGCTACGATATTGGTTGATTGTACCCGGGATTGTGTCGATAAGCCATGTGCTCCACGCCAGATCCGCATCTCCCGTAAGTGCACTGTATGCGGTGCCATTGGCGCGTGGCAGGATGACGTCAACCATGGAATAATCTGACGATCCGGTAGCACGGAACGTGTTGTTATAGTCCATGATGCGGTTGTATCCGAACCCGAAATGCCAATAGTTCCAGTTGGAGTTTTCGATGTGGTTGGTGATGACTAAACCGCACTGGGGCACCGTGTATTTTGCCTTTTGCGAGTAGCTGGGAGTCCCATTATAGAGAGAGTTGTTACTGGTGAAGGCCAGCGAAAACGGCGTGAAGGTCGCTTCGTGGCGCTTGTATAGCCCAATGGCAGCGGGGTTTACGCTGATTGCGGAAAATTCGCCGCCCGTGGCGCTGAAAGCACCGCCGGCACCCATGTAACGTGCCGTTCCCTGATACTCGATTTGGGAGAAACGGAATGCCTCATAGTCTCCTTGTGCGAAAACTGCACCGAAGAGACACAACATTACTATGCTGGTTAAAATCCTTTTCATTGTTGTGAAATTTAAGATGATATACGATGATAATTTATCGTCTGCCCCCGCTGCTGCGCGATGAACTGCTGCTACTGTAGGATGAGCCGCTGCTTCTGGAAGAACTGCTTCCACTGTACGAAGAGCTGCTGCTACGAGAGGAGCTGCTGGACGGGGAACTGTAGTTGCTTCTGGACGAAGAACTGTTATAGGAAGATCTGGAAGTATTTGAATTACTGTTTGTTGAATTTGTTCTGTTGTAAGAAGAGTTGCTCGGCTGGCGATTGTTGGACGAGGAACTCGGTGTGGACCAAGTAGTAGTGTTCCGACTGTTGTTGGATGAGGGGGTAGTGGTGGAATGAGATGTCTGAACAGGCGTGCGGTTCACATTGTTGCTCGGACGTGTGTTAGGATAGGTCGGCGTGTTGTAGTTGGTCCGGCTGCCGTTGGGGTTCACATTGGTACGGCTGGTAGTTGCAGTGGCTGGATTGTTGTTAGGATTTGTGTTGGGTTGTGCAGTAGGTCTGTTTGAAGAATTGGAGCTGCCGGAGCCGCCAGAAGGGCTGTAGGAGGCTGCCATACCATCGTAACGTTCATTAAATGAGGCAGGTGAGGAGGAAACAACGGAATAGTGGTTGTTGTTGTCGTTATTGCTATTGCTGTAATCGAAATTGGGACGCGTACCTCTGTCGCCGTCTCCTTGATTTCCCAAATCAGGTCCTATGCTGTTGCGGTGACCATAGTAGAACGAGTGGTTGTGGTCGTAGTTGTTGTGATAATAGTCGATGGCCCAGTTGTGATGGTGGTACCATCCCCATCCGTGATTGTGCCAGTATGGATTGTAATAATCCCAGCCCCAGCCATAGCGGAAGCCATAGTCATACCATCCATAGTTGTAATAGTAAGGACGATAGTAATAGTTCGGCCACCACCAGTTGTATCCCATGTAAATGCTTAATCCCCAGTTAGCTGGGCAGTAGTCGTACCAATACAAATTGGTGAAGTAAGGGTCATAGTAGCCCCAACCGCTATAGACATCCGTGTGGAAACGGCGCAGACGGGAGGTGTAATAGTAGTCGTAGTAATCGTCTTCATTATAATAATATGTAGTGCCGATGCTTCCATCCTCGTTGTATTGATAGGAGATGGAGTCCGGTGCGGGGATTTCCTCATAATAGGTGACGGTCTTTGGATTGTTTGCCGTGTTGTGCTGGCTTTCCGCGCGCATAATCTTGTACTGGTCGTCAGACGATGAGGAGTAGATGTCATCATAGTATGCAAAAGTACCAGTCTGACAAGATGTTATGCAGATGACCGCGAGGGAGAGGATGAATAAAAATTGTTTCTTCATAATGACCTCCTTATGGCTTATTTTCGTATTTTTGCAATTCAATTTTTAGAAACATTTGATAGACGGCAAAGATACTAAAAAGTTAATTTAATAATACAAAAAATAATGGCTAAAGATTTTACTTCAAGAGCAGAGAATTATTCGCAATGGTATAATGATATTGTAAAGAAAGCGGATTTAGCTGAAAATTCGGCAGTTAGAGGATGTATGGTAATCAAGCCTTATGGCTATGCGATTTGGGAGAAGATGCAGGCCACCTTGGACCGGATGTTCAAGGAGACGGGACACTCGAATGCCTATTTCCCGATTTTCATCCCCAAGTCTTTCTTCAGCCGTGAAGCCAGCCACGTGGAAGGCTTCGCCAAGGAATGTGCTGTAGTAACGCATTACCGTTTGAAGAATGATCCCAACGGTGGTGGTGTGGTTGTAGATCCGGAAGCCAAGCTGGAAGAGGAACTCATTGTCCGCCCGACATCTGAAACCATCATTTGGGACACTTATAAGAATTGGATTCAATCTTACCGCGACCTGCCGATTTTGTGCAACCAGTGGGCTAACGTAGTCCGTTGGGAGATGCGCACGCGTCTGTTCCTGCGCACGGCCGAGTTCTTGTGGCAAGAGGGCCACACAGCGCACGCTACTCGCGAGGAGGCTGTGGCGGAGACCGAAAGAATGCTGCACGTGTATGCCGATTTTGTGGAGAATTTCATGGCAATCCCTGTGATTCAAGGTGTTAAGTCTCCAAATGAACGTTTTGCCGGTGCTATTGATACCTATTGTATCGAAGCGCTTATGCAAGATGGCAAGGCACTGCAGGCAGGTACTTCCCACTTCCTCGGTCAGAACTTCGCCAAGGCTTTCGATGTGAAATTCTTGAACCAGAGCAACCAGCAAGAGTACGTATGGGCTACCTCTTGGGGTGTTTCTACCCGTCTGATTGGTGCACTCATCATGACGCACTCTGATGACAATGGACTGGTACTTCCGCCGAATCTTGCTCCTATTCAAGTAGTTATCGTTCCGATTTATAGAGAACAAGAACAACGTCAAGCTATTGCGGAGAAAGTACAGCCGCTTATCGATAAACTGAAAGAACTGAATATCTCCGTCAAGTTTGACAATGACGACAGCAAACGTTCTGGTTGGAAATTCAACGAGTATGAGCTGAAGGGCGTTCCCGTGAGAATCGCCATCGGACCTCGTGATTTGGAAAACAATGATGCCGAAGTGGCACGCCGCGATACGCTGACCAAAGAGGTTGTTCCATTCGATACTCTCGTTGAATATGTGCAAAATCTTTTGAAAGACATTCAATCCAACCTGTTTGCCAAAGCATTGAAATTCAGAGATGATAACACCAGAAAGGCAGACACTTGGGAAGAATTTGTCGATTTGTTGGATAACCATCCGGGATTCATCTATGCACATTGGGACGGCACACCGGAGACTGAGGATAAAATCAAAGAACTCACAAAGGCAACTATCCGCTGCATCCCGTTCAACAATCCGCAGGAGGAAGGCAAGTGCATTTTGACGGGCAAACCGTCCAAACAGCGTGTCTTGTTTGCCAGATCCTATTAGTATTCTGTAAAATCCATAACTTATTTTATTAATGGATAAGAGATTAGAGGCGTTTCAGAGACTGCTGGATATCATGGACGAGCTTCGCGAGAAGTGTCCGTGGGATAGCGTGCAGACTTTTGAGACCTTGCGTTGCTTGACCATCGAAGAGACCTTCGAGCTGTCGGAGGCGATTGTGGGTAAGGATTACCCTGACATGTGCAAGGAGCTTGGTGATTTATTGCTGCACATTGTGTTTTATGCCAAGATTGCTTCGGAGACCAAACTGTTTGATATTTCGGATGTTATCAACCAACTCTGCGACAAGTTGATCCGTCGTCATCCCCACATTTACGGGGATACCTCCGCGCAGAATGCACAGCAGGTGCACGAGAACTGGGAGAAGATCAAGTTGCAGAAAGAGGGGAATCGCTCTGTGTTGGGTGGCGTGCCTAAAAGTGCGCCGTCCATGATCAAGGCATACCGGATTCAAGAGAAGGCCAATGGCGTGGGCTTTGACTGGCACAATGAGCAGGAAGTGTGGGACAAGGTGCAAGAGGAATTGTCTGAATTAAAGAAAGAGGTTGATAATCAATCCGATAGGGTAGAAGACGAGTTGGGCGACGTCCTGTTTTCCTTGATAAATTATGCAAGATTTATACGAATCAACCCTGATGATGCGTTAGAGAAGACGAACCGCAAATTCATCCGGCGGTTTCAGCATATAGAGGAACAGGCCAAATTGTCCAATCGCAAGTTGACTGACCTCTCCTTGGAGGAGATGGAAAGCTATTGGCAGGAGGCCAAGCAAAACGAACAATAATTACAGGTGACAATGAAGAATGGTATTTTAAATAAAATAGTATATATAAATATATTACTTTTGGCCTTCTTTGTTGTCAATAGTTATTGTGCTTTTGCACAGAAGAATTCCAAGGCGGTAGCACTATGCAAGAAGGCTGAGCAGTATGTTAACGAGCACAACTTCGAGAAGGCTATGGCGCTGTTGAAGCAAGCCGAACAAAAGGACCCGCAATATCCCGACACGTATATCATGATGGGGGATGTGTACAACTTCACGCTGCAGTCCGACTCGGCGGTCAAGTGTTACAACAAAGCCATCGCATTGTTGGGTGATCCTGACCCCATGCTCTATTTCATTGCAGCCAACGAAGGTGCCAAGTGCGCGCAGTATCGTGATGCGCTCCGGAACTACGAGCTTTTCATGCTGAAAGGTGTGCAATATACAGAAGTGCTTGCGGAAGCCCAGCGTGGAATGGCCAATTGTAGGTTTGGCATCGAGGCAATGGAGCATCCAGTGAAGTTTCACCCTGAAAATCTTGGTAAAAGCATCAATTCGGAATGGGACGAGTACCTTGCTTCCATTACTGCGGATGATTCCATATTAATATATACGGTAAAGAGGCCCAAGGATCAACATACGGTTTGTGCATTTTGTCTGAACGAAGAGGATTTGTATTTCTCTGCAAAGGACGGACACGGTGCGTGGCTGAACCGGGAGCCAATCGGGGCGCCCATCAAGAGTGGCTACAATGAAGGTGCGCAATGCATCTCCCCCGATGGCAATTATCTGCTCTATACCATGTGCGATGCCGACTATGGCATGGGCAGTTGCGACTTGTACTGGTCCAAAAGGATTGGCCAGAAGTGGTCGCGGCCGCGCAATTTCGGCGCGCCGGTGAACTCATCCGCTTGGGAGAGCCAACCCTCGATGGCTTCGGATGGCCGCACCGTCTATTTTGTCTCTTCGCGTCCCGGTGGCTTCGGAGGCAAGGACATCTGGAAAACAACCATGATTTCGGAAGGCGCGTTCACCGCTCCGGAGAATCTCGGGCCAGCCATCAACACGCCGGGCGATGATGCCGCACCGTTCATCCATAGTGACGGGCGCACGCTGTACTTCGCTTCCAACGGACGAGTGGGCATGGGCGGCTACGACCTCTATTATGCCGTGCTGCAACCCGATGGTTCCTGGACCGAGCCCCAGAATCTGGGATATCCCATCAATACTCCAGCTGATGAAATCAACATTTTCATCAATGCAAAGGGGACGGTGGCCTATATGGCTTCCGACAAGGATGGCGGCCAAGGCGGTCTTGACCTGTACAGTTTTGAACTTGACGAGACCCTGCGCCCCAACCCAGTTACCTATATCAAAGGACTTGTCACGGATGCCAAGACTGGTAATCCGCTGGAGGCAGTGATTGAGATGGTGGACTTGAACACAAAGCAGGTGCTGGCGCACACCACTTCGGATGCGGAGAACGGCGAGTACTTGGCCTGCATCCAGACAGGTGCCAATGTGTTGCTCAATGTCTCTTGCGCCAACTATCCTTTCTATTCGGAAAACTTCCAATTGGAAAAATCCTATACGGAGATTGCACCGTATTTGAAAGACATCCGCCTGCGTCGTGCGGATGTGGGCACCGTGGTGGTGCTGAAGAACATCTTCTTCGATCTTAACCGCAGTGAACTCAAGCCCGAGTCGCATGTAGAGTTGGACAAGCTGGTTGACTACCTGTCGCACAACGATGTGAAGATAGAGATTGGCGGCCACACCGACGACCAGGGCAGTGACGAATACAACGACAGACTTTCCCAGAACCGGGCCAAGGCGGTCTATGACTACTTGGTAGGCCGTGGCATATCCGCTGACCGATTGAGTTATGTGGGTTACGGAAAGCGCCAGCCCGTAGCGGACAACTCCACAGAGGAGGGTAGGGCCGCCAATCGCCGTACAGAGTTCAGATTCGTCCGCTAACCCCCGTCTTTTCTCACTTTTTTCTAAAAAACAGAAGCTTTATTATAGAGTTTCTGCCAAACTTTTCATTATTCAATTGTTCATAACTTTCGCGGTTATTTTTCTGTAATGGTTTGATATTGAAACCAATATTAAAAACCGCGGGTGCGGATATTCACCAAAACAGGGGTGTTTTTTGGCCTGTAGATTGAAAAAAAAAACAAAAAAAAAATGCAATAAGAATAAGAATGAAAAAAAAATGTATTTTTGCAGGTTGAAAGTTTAGTATAGTGTATTGTACTCTATGAATCTAAAAGCCAATTATATAAGAGAAAAATAGATAAATAATTAATAACAACAAAAAAAAACAAGTATGAAAAAACTATTATCAATTTGCTTGCTAAGCGTTCTGCTTACGATGATGAGCTTCTTTACAGCTCAAGCGCAAAGTGGCAATCCTGCATGCTGTTTTTGGGTTGAGAATATGCAGCCGGTGACGGCTCACCATATTGCCAACCTGAATGGTACTGGGGTTGCTCAGGACACCAGCGTCGGTAATGACCTTGTCTTGAACAATGTTCTGAACAAGGCTGTTGTTGGTAACACTGACGTTTACACACTTCACTTCCCGCAAGGAGCGAACTGTGGTGAGAAAGTGTCCATTGAATGGCTGTTGTATCGCGACGGTCAGCTGGTGAATGGCAATTTGTCAGACTTTGCCGAATTTGCCATCTACACCCGTTACGCTCCACTGAATGCCGCTGGTTATTGCCAGAACATTGACTGGCTGGGCGGTGTTGTTGAGAATGGTGACGGTATTTGTGGTTGTAGCGTTGCTTGCAATGATAACAATCATTATCCTTGCGACAATGTTGACGGACACAATGACTTCCCGGGTGCTCGTATAGCGAATGCGCTTACTCCTCCGTTCCATGATATGGATCATCTTGCTGCTGGTTATACAAATCAGATGTTTACGTATAACTTCAACTACTTCTATCTTCGTTTCCTCGCATCTGCTCAATCTTCTACTCAGATCCGCATCAAATGGAGACAAGTTGGTAACTATTCTTTAGTTGTTCGCATCCGTGAACGTATTGGTGGTAATGACCATCCGTTCACAATGGATGGTTCCCAGAACCCTGATATGAACATTGGCGGTCATATGGCTTGCTGCGGCGATGTGCTGTATCAAGACTCCCTGCATTATCTTGTGACGACCAATCATGAGAAATCCATCTGCGAAGACAATCCTCCATTCCCTTATGGTCAAGGTCTGGCTTGGGGCCCGAACGACTCCACCTTGTATGACTTCTATCCTGCAGATTCCATCTCTGATCTTTACTATGTGCTCTTCGGAACCTATACATGCGACCACTGGGTTGTGGATTCCATCGACACTTTCCAACTTTATGCCCGAATCAACCCTGACATCGTGGCTAAGGATACCATTCTCTGTCGTGGCGATCACTTCACTGCAGAAGATATGAACAACCTTGTAACTGAAGTTAATCTCGATGCCCCTGGCATCATCGGTCATCAGATTGAGTGGTCTCTGAATGGTGAGGCATTCAGCACTGACCCGCTTGATGTGTCTTCAGTTACGGATGTTGCCGGCGTAAATACTTTCTATGTACGCCAGAGAAACTTCTACTTTGATGCTATGGATAATGACACCATCGGTTGTCCCGGTGACATTGATACCATTACGGTGACGGTGAGAGACCTCTTCCCGCCGGTTCTCGAAAACGATCATGCACTCATGTTCTGTAACGAAACCCTTGAAGAGAACTCTCCGCTCGCACTTACCGCTCATATTGACACTTTGAGAGATCATTGTGCTACTGAGATCAGATGGTACAGCAAGAAAGCACATACCGCCGCTAACCTCTTGGGTGTTGGCGATACTTTGCGTGTTGACCTTACACAAATCAACCCGACCAATATCGGTAAGAGTGTTACCTATTATTTATATACAGTTAACACCAACACTGATCCTGTGACTTTCTCCGATTCTGCCGATTACGTAACCATTACGTTCCGTCAGACTCCTGTTTTCACAGTGGACACCACCACCCAACTTGATTTCGTGGTTTGTCCGGGTAGCGAAGTTAACTTGTTGAGCCAAGTTACTTGCACTGTGCCTAACTACAACGACTCTCTTCCGACACTGACGTTCGCTTGGTATAAGGACAGCACTTTGCTTTCCAATGACACCAACTATACCCTTAATGCTTCTACCGTTTGTGGCCATAAAGACACCTTCACGGTGAAGATTACTGCTGTTTCCTGGTCTTATGGATGTACCGCTGAGATGACCCGTACTTATACTGTGCTGGCTCAAGACACTGTGAACCCGGTTATCGCTTGGGTTGACACTGTTGGTACTTTTGATACGCTGGGCAATCGCCTTGTCACTTTGAGTGGTTGCGATTCCTCTGCAGTTCCTGCTCCTTATACTGTAGCTCAATTCTTGGCTATGACGTCAGCTACTGATACTGTCGCTACGGCTTCTGCAACTTCCAGAGCTTATGTAGGAACCATCATTGATGGCTGTAGCAATGTGGATAGCCTCACTGTTAAGGATGTGGTTACTTCCCAAAATGCTTGTCAAACCGTTGTGACCCGTACTTATGTGGGTGTGGATGCTTGTGACAACCACTCCAACACCATTACGGAGATCTTTACTATCAATAATGATTACAAACCGGTTATCACGGGTCGTATTGATGTGAATCCTGTACGTGATACTGCTTGTACATACGATGTTCCTTCTTACGCTGTATTGCGTAACATTTTTGATACGGATACCAATATCAAGGTTACCTATCAATGTACGAAGTCTGCTTTCGACACCGTGGTATTCTACATGAACAATACCAATGTGGTCGCTGATGGCAACCTCAATATCTTCGCTGACACTGACTTGGTGACGATTTATGCTGTTGTTACCGACACTTGCGGCAACCATTCTGTGAAGACTCCTGTTTTCGACATTCACAAACCGGCTGCTATGTACATCGCTCATGGTTCCATCACCCTGGATACCCTCGAGCTCTGTGCCGATGTTACCACGAATATGCATTTCAATGATGCTTTTGTGATGAATGCAGACAGACCTTATACTTATCAATGGTCTCAGATTTCTGTTGTGGGTCAGTCCATTATTACTCCGGATACCAACAATTACCTTGAAGCAGTTGTGGCTCCTGAAGATCAGTTGCTCAACACTTCTTCCCACTTCATCATGACAGTTACGGATTCTCTTGGTTGTGTTGCTTCTGATACTTCCAATGCTATCCACTTCTATCGTCTGCCTACCGCTGAAATTATCAGTCACCCGGGCAACACGGGTAACCCGATCAATGACGGCGACACCCTGTGTCCTAACTATGGCGACTTCTACATGATGGCTGGTCCTCAAAGTGCTTCCAACCTGCCTGATTCAGTTCAAAATTATCAGGCTCTTGGTTATCTCTGGACTGGTGCAGTTGATGCTGTTACCCATACGACTAATGTTGACTTCTTCAAGATGTCTTGTGAAAACTGCGACTCTTTGTACACTGCATATCTCACTGTGACCAACATGAAGAACTGTTCTGCTACTACCTCATTCAATATTTATGGTGTTGTCAGATCTCTTCCTGTTATCACGGCTATTTCCGAAATTGAAATGCCTCTCTACACTGGCGATCCTACTGCCAAGTGTGTGATTAAGGTCCCGGATTTCGTTTCCACCAACAGCTATTTCAACCCGCTGACCGTTCAAGACGAGTGTTTCTCTTTGAGTGAGATGATCTTTACTCAGGACGTTAGACCTGACACTTTGATCAACCACGATACTACGGTTGTTATCACAATCACTCAAAAACAAACCAACCCGAATGCTACTCCTTGTTGGACTGTTACTCACAACATTCATGTGAAGATGCCGGCCAACACAATTCATATTTCCGAAATCAATGCCGCTTCTGTTGGTTGTGAGCCTTGGGCTACAACGCTCACCCCGACCATTGAGAATGCAACGGGTACAATTACCTACAATTGGTCCACTGGCGTTCATACCGAGACTGCTGATGTTGTTTTGGAAGACAGTCTGCATACTTTCACGCTCACAGTTACTGACCTTTCTGGTTGTGCCAACAGCATGACGGTTAATCCGGATGTTTATCGCAAACCTGTTAGCGAAGACTTTGCTTTTGTGAGCACTCCGAACACCTACTGTTCCGATACTGAGTTTGACGGTACATTCTACATCAATGTTTTGAATGATTCCACTGCTCATATCAATGGTTTCGTTCTTGACTCTGCAAAATATGGCAATACCAATACTGTTATTGGTACTACTTATACTATTAATGATACTGTTCTTAACTTGCGTGATGGTGTTTATTACTTCACCATTACCACTTCTGATGGTTGCGGGCGTGGCTTCAACGATACCATTCGTAGAGATACCACGGATGCCAATGCTCCGTTCGTTGCTTCTGTTTTGACTCACAACTTCAGATGCGAACAACCTTACGAAGGTTCTGTTGCAGTTACTCCGAATGTTGAGAATTATGTTTATAGCATTGAAAGCAACAACCACATTACCGATGGTGAAATCATTACCAGCCACGCTACTGTGATCACCCCGATCATGTTCAACTGGTTGTATCAAGACACCTACCGTGTGTATGTTGTTTCTCCTAAGGGATGTCATTTCATCACCAATGATGTTACCGTAAATGATATCAGAGTTATCCCGCAGGCTCCTACTGTTACTTTCGACACTGCTGATTGTACATTGGATAATGGTGTTATGTACATTGCTAACACGAATCCTACCTTCACCTATTCTGTGGATGGTGTTCTCAAACCGGGTAACAATGGTACGCTTACCTTCACCAACATCTCTGTGGGTTCTCATCCTATCACAATTCTCTCTTCTGGTAATTGTGTTGGTATTTTCCCGTTCGAGATGCCTTCCCGTACTGCTGTTCCTTCCCAACCGACTCTGACTATTCACAATAATGAGTACTGTGATTATATGTTCGGTGGTGTTCATGGTCAGAATGGTTCTGTTACGGTTCCTGCAAACCAGGTTATGGCTGGCTACACCTATACTTTCAATGGTGAAACCGTTACCGGAGTTGCTGGTACTGCAGTTGTGTTTGACAGCTTGGCAGACAATACCTATAGCATGACCATTAAGGATGTTCATAGCTGTGGTATTACATTCAATGTTATCGTTCCTCATACTCAACATGTTTTCGATACAGTCAAGGCTGTTTATACGAATGGTTCTGATTGTGCACATGCTGACAATAAGGTTCGGATCACCAATCCTAATAATGCTTATAACTATTTCTTGGCTCGTTGGGCACAAGATCCTGTTTCTGGTTGGGGATGGTTTATTGATCGTGATAATGACATTTTTACCGCTCCGAATTACACCCTTGACAGTTTAGTTGATGGTTACTATATGGTTGTTCAAGAGCATAAAGTTTTTGAATGCACCTATGCATTGCCTTATGAGTACCTTCATGTCGTAGCACCTGTATATCACATTACGGCTACTCATGTTGATGATCAGGATTGTTCTGCTCTTGGTACTGGTACTATTACGATTACTAACCCGGATGCTAACTTCACCTATTCTTTGAATGGTGTTGACACGACTGTCTTCACTGGTTTGAATGGCAGCAACAGTGGTATTACCTACCAAATCCTTGCTTTCAACAATGTGACAAGTTGTAACTATGACACGACTATTACTATTAAGATGAATAGTTACATTCCTTCTATTGACACTGTTGTTTCTACCCCGAACTTCTATTGTACAAATGAGAAGAACGGTACAATTACTGTTACTCTTGATAGTGTTGTGGCTGGTACCTACTATTTGTTGGATGCTATGGCAAATGAAATCGATTCTAACACTACTGGTGTTTTCACTGGTGTTAATTCAGGTGATTATGGAGTCTATTTCGTGTCTGCATATCATTGCGAATCCAATCTCGAATTAATTAATGTGAAAGACAGTGCATTCTTCACTGCTGAATTCTTGGTTACTCCGAATTACACTTGTGCACCTACTTTGAATGTTCCTGGTACTGGTTGTATCTATGTGATCAATCCTCACAATGTTGCTCCTAACAACAATTACACCTACTCTATTTATCAACAAAATTACATTTACAGTAATAGCATTGATAATACAACTTATAAGTGGTGTTCACTTGCTGCTGGCGAGTTCCATGTTACGATTGTTGATACCGTTACGGGTTGTTCTGTAGATACTAACTTGATTGTTACGGATTCTACCGTCCATGTGACACTTGATGTTGCTTCTGAAGACAACAGCGTTTGCGTTGGTACTGGCAATGGTTATATTACAGTTACTGCTACTGCCGATAATCTTGACGCAGTGCTCGTGTTCGCAGTCCTTGATGGTACTTCTATCGATACCGTTTGGAAAGCAAATGGTGACACTGTAAGTAACCTCGGTGCTGGCAACTATGAGATTGTCGTTCGCGACAACTACTTCAACTGTCTGCATGACACTTGCTCCAATAAGGATGTCACAATTAGCACAGTTAAGAACGTACTGAATATTGATACTACTTTATTTGCTAACAATGCTTGCGATTCTCTCCTGTGGAATGGTTCTGTTGTGATTAACTCTGTTGAGTATCTCGATGGTACTGCTGTTGATTACACTGCTACTATTACAGACGAAAATGACGCTCCGGTTGATTACGCTACTGTCATTACCAATGGTTGGGGTCACTTGAACAATGTTCGTTATAAGATCAATATTCATGACAACACCACGGGTTGCGACACAATTCTTAACACGCTTATCCCGAGTAACAACTCTTGTTCTAACAACACTACAATTAATGTTACCGCTCTCAACAATAATACCAATGCTAGTAATTCTCCTAAAGAATTCTACTTCTGTTACAATGTTGATAATGCTAAGTTGATTGCTAATGCAACCAGTCCTTGTGACTCTGCATTCACTTATACTTGGTCTCGCGAATGTAAGGATACTATTGTTCACAATGCTGAATACGATGTTAACACTTCTGCTACTATTTGTTGTAAATACTACATCACCGCAGTTGGTGTGGAAACTGGTTGTTCCAAGACTGACACTGTGAATGTATGTGTTGATGAACTTCCTTCTATCCAATTCTACGCTACTGGTGCTAACATTGCATACGTGGGAGCTAATCCTACTGTTACCTTCTCCAATTGTGAGAACTATGCATACACGTTCGGTATCAACAATCCTGCACCTAAGTTTGATTCTATCAGCTGGACAAATGGTTATGTAGCTACTAATATTGATAACTTCAATGTTGACGCTTACAGCCGTCCTATTGGTAAGACTTCCTACTGTGTATGGGTTATGGATAAGAATGGTTGTGCCAACACCTCCGAAGCTAATGTCATGATCAAGGCTGTTTCTACATTTGCTAAGGATACCTCTTCTTGCGGTTCATTCCACTATGTTTCCCACAGAACTGGTACTGCTTATAATTACACTTATACAATTGGTGGTACAAACGATTACACTGTTATTGATACATTCTATGCTGTTAACGCTTGCGATAGCATTGTGACTTACACTGTTCACGTGAATGCAACTCCTACGTTGACTGTTCCTACAGCTACTTCCAATTTGCTGAATACGGCTTATTGTCATGGTAATACTTTGCCCACAACATTTACAGTAACAACTACCGATGCTGATTATCAAGGCTTCCGTATGACTGACAAGGATCCAGTTGTATTTGAAAATGACAAGACTTCTTTCTTGACTGATTCCCCGTTTGATCCTGCAAGTCCTCTGACATTTGCCATGAGCGGTAAGAAAATCTATGCTTACGCTTTTAATGATTGCGATACCATCATCAAACGAATTGGTGTTCTCGTTGTTGACTCTCTGCCAGTCGTGAGCGGTGTTACTGCAGCTTCTAATCCTATTAATTTCTGCAAGGGTAGTCTTTGCCCTGGTACTGAGCTCGTTGCTTCTACCACTGCTTGGAATAATGCAGGTCTCTTAACACCTAAGACTGAGAAATGGCTTGTCTCTGCTAGTCAGACTGATTTCTCTGCTGCTACGGAGATTGCTACCTTCAGCACTGCTGACAGCGGTAAGTATGTTACCTTCGCTGCTACCAACCATTGCGGTACTACCTATGCTACCCCGGTTAAGGTTCTTGTTGACAGTGTTGCAGATCCTATTTTGGCTCTCAATACCACTACATTCTGCGCTGGTGATGCTATCAATTTGTCCAATATTACTATCACTCACACTGCTACTTCAACACCTGAAGATACTATTTACTACTATGGTGGTAGTGTATATACCTTAGGTACTGCTTTGGCTAAGACTTCAACACCTCAAGAGTTCTACGCTTCTGTTAAGTATTCTTGCGGTTCTTATGTCAATTCCAATAAGGTGAACGTTACAGTTAATGATACAGCTAAATTGGTTGTTCCTACAACGACTGATACGCTTTGTCTGCATGCTACCGCTTATAGTTTCGATGTGACTACCAATCCTACCAACACAGTTTCAGCAAGTAGTAATCATACTGATACAGCCACAGTTGCTGTTACGGGTAATACTGTTACTGTCACTCCTGTTGGTGTGGGAACTGTTACGATTACGGTTACCTCTACTGCAGCTGGTTGCGGTTCAAAGAGCAAAGACGTGACGTTTGTTATCGCTGACACTGCTACCAACTTTGGTACTGTTGCTGACGTTGAGGTATGTGCTGGTAATACTTTGACACTGACTGCTCCTTCTTACAAAGCAAATGGAAAAGTTTACAGTGAAGGTTGGTTGCTTGGTGGTACGGCATTCAATCCTGCTACTTATCATGTGCAATATCCTGCTGATAGCGGTAAGACTCTCACCTACTTTGTTGAAACCAAATGCGGTATCGGTCATTCCAATGACGCTATCCTTCATGTGAAAGATACCGCAGACCTTTCCTTAGCACATGCTGTTTATGACACTTTATGTGTTGGTGCTATTGCTACCATCAACGATGTTAAGATTCACGCTTCCAATACGCTGACTTACACGGCTTCACCTGCTGGTATGGTTACCCTTACTAAGACTGGCAATGAGAAAGGTTCTGGAGCTACGATTACTATCACAGTTACTAATTTGATTGGCGACGGCCTTGATACCGTAACGATTACCTCTACTGGTCTCTGTGGTGAGCCTAAGAGCATTAGAATACCGTTCGTGGTAAGCGACAAGCGTGTTGTTGCCAATATCTCTACCCCGGCTCCTGTCTGCGAGGGCGAGCCTCTTGTTCTGCCTACTGTTCCTTCTACAACTGGTAATGCTAATATTTACTCTCAGGGTTGGGAGGTTAAGAAGACTTCTGCATCTGATTTCAGTGCGTTCAATGCTGCTGACTTCCTGGCTAATGCTGCCACCTATAAGAATGCAGAACTCCGTTACATGGTGTTAACCCTTTGCGGTGAGTCTTACTCTGACACTGTGAACATTACGGTCAACGATACTGCTGTTCTTGCAGTGACTGAGCGTACGCAGGTTGTTTGTAATAACAGTGCTATTACGGATATGGTTATTACTCGTAACAAACCGGTTGAATTGTCTGCTAATTTGAAAACTGCTGGTTTAGGTTTCAGTACCGATAGCCTTAAAGTTGAAGGTACTGTTGCAATTCCTGCAACTGAAACATTCCCGTACATCCTCACCGGTAAGATTTTCACCACCGATGTTGAATGTCCGGACAAGAATGACACTTTGGATATTAAGATTACGGTGAACGCTGAGCCTGTGGTTACCCTGACCAGACCTAATGACACGATTTGTGACGGTAATCCTATCACCATCACCAACCTCGCTATTGACACGAACCACACCGCTGGTTTGACTACAGCCTCTGGTTATCAGATCAAGAAAGACGGTGCTACTGCATACGCTGCTTGGAACATTACCAATAATGTTGATGTGACTTACGATAAGGCATCTCTGATTTATGTTGCAGTGAATGGCTGTGGCAGAGACACCTCTGATGTATTCACTATCCGTGTGGCTGGTCACTCTACTCTGGCTAATGACGCTGTGTTCCGCGACACCTGCTCCGGCAACCCGTTCAGCGACTTCCTCGTAAGCATGCCTACTGTTACGTTGACTGGTGCTGCAGTTGCAACGGATACCACTTGGTACCTTGTTGATGGTACTACCTACACGGCTATTACCGCTGCTACTCCTATCAACAATCCTGCTAAGGTTGCTTGTGTTGTCACGAACCAGTGCTTCAGTGATACTTCTAATGTCTATACCCTCGGATTCGACGGCAGACCTACGATCACTCCTGATCCTCTCACCGTTGCTCCTATTTGTGAAGGTGACCCGTTCACAGTTCCTACCTTTACCGTTGCAGATAATGGTGGTCTGATTACTGATACATTGTGGTTCATCAATGGTACTACACTTGATTTCACCAGTATCTATGACGCTGCTACCTACAATGGAAAGGAAATTAAATTGATCGTTAACAATGCTTGTGGCGCTGACACTGCTACTGGTACTGCTACTATCAACGTTCGTCCTGTTCCGTTCATGTTGGCAGACACAGTGCTTTGTGCCGATCCTCTTAATGAGTTTACATTGGATGTTCCAAATGGTCCGTTCGTGACTTACGCTTGGAAAGATGAAAATGGTGATCCTGTTTCTTCTAATAAGACAGAGACAATTCAACTTAATACTTTGGCAGTTGACACTGTTCTCAAGTACTATGTGGTTGTAACGGATGCTAACGGTTGTGAGTCTCAATCCAGAATCAATCGTTCTACCTACGTTTCTGACGTTATTCCTCAGGATACTATCTTCACTGATTTCATCCACGTGAGAGTGACTTCCAAACCGTTCTTCAAGTTCACGAACATGGATGGTGTTCCTACACACGATATCAACTCTTCACTTTCTAACACTACCACCGCCTTCAAGTGGACGTTGGACGACAAGTGCTACAGTGTAACTAATGAAAAGGTTTATGTGAAGTTCTCCATCTATCACAATGGTGTACTCATTCCTGAATCTGAAATCAGTGATTACCTTGCTACTGCTACCACTACCTTCGGTATGACATCTTACAATTGGAATACCAACCAAGTTGTACAATACACGGCTGGTGTTCAGCAGACATCATACTCATTCTATGAGCACATCTCCAACAACTTCCCGAACTTCTACATCAGTTCGTTAAAGTATGACTGGGTATATCTCCCGTTCCTGACTTCTCGCTATGTAACCAATACATTTGCTCAATTCCAGCAAGAAGGTAACTATGAGATTCATTATGAACTCTATGCTACCAACGGCGATCAGTTCGGTAACGTTTATGACGATTATCCAGCAGGTGCTACGGATATTATCGGTGGTCACGGTATCACTACTTCAACGCTGTTGGCTTCCGATGTGTTCACCATCCATGTGGGTAATGGTTCTACTGTTGCTGAGAACGAAGCTCCTGCAATGCCAGAACCTGAGGTTATCGCTGAGGATCCTACTGTGAAGGTTTACCCGAACCCGACCTCTGAGAATGTCAATGTCCGTATCGAGGGTATCGATGGTCAAACCACAATCAGAATCTCCACGTTGACTGGTAAGACCGTTGCTCAACGCAATGTGAACATTGATAACAAGTTCGCAGTTGAACAATTCAACGTGTCTGACCTCACACCTGGTGTGTATGTACTGCAAATTGTTAATGAAGAAGCTGTGATTTCACGTAAGCTTGTCATTACGAAATAAACAATAGTTATTATCATACTTAAGGGAGTTGTGCCTTATTCCACAACTCCCTTTTTTATTACTGATTTTATGAGGAAGAAATCCAATTTCATTTTTTATTTGGTCCGTCGGTATGCCGGTCGGCTTGGCTTGGTTTTCTTCCTGAATCTCATCTCGGTGCTGCTTTCTATCCTGGTCTTCATGATGATCGAGCCTTTTTGCAGGTTGCTCTTCAGAGGCACTTTGGATGGATTAAGCCCTATCTCCTCGTTCTTTGTTTCGCTGCTCGGCAAGGTAGTGGATTTGCAGGCAGCTGGCCAGTCAATCGTCGGTTTGGTGGTCGCGGCCATCCTCCTGTATCTTTTCAAGAACCTGTTCGCTTACCTGTCGCAATGGGTCATGGCCTCTATGCGCAGCGATTTGTTGTTCACCTTGAGAAATCAATTATACGACAAGATATTGCATTTGCCGCTTGGCTACTTTACTTCCCAGCGCAGAGGCGATGTGGTTTCGCGCGGTGTTAACGACACACACGAAATTGAGTTCACTATCCTGAATTCGTTGCGTATCTTTTTGACTGAACCCATCACCATCATCTTCTATTTAGTGGTGCTCTTCTATATCAGTGTCCGATTATCGCTGTACTCTATTATCTTGTTGCCGGCCACATTTCTGATTATCGGTTGGATTACAAGATCCTTGCGCAAGGATGCGAGAAATTCTAAGCAACGCCTCGGCTCTCTGCTTTCACATGTGGAGGAAACCCTTTCTGGTTTGCGCATTATCAAAGGATTCAATGCCCAGCGTAACGCCCAGCATGTCTTCGACCGTCTGAATACGCAGTTCTCCGACAAGCAGCGTTACATTTACCGCAAGATTGATATTGCCTCTCCGTTTGGCGAGTTTTTAGGTGTGTCGTTTGTGATGGTCGTGTTGGTGATTGGTGGTATGTTGGTGCTGTCGCCCACGCCTACGCTGTCGGCGGAGTTGTTTATCACATATATTGCGTTGTTTTCGCAGATTATTAATCCGGTAAAGAATCTCTCCACGGCTTTTGCCAACTACCGTCGCGGGCAGTCGGCTCTTGACCGGCTCAATGAGATTCTGGATGTGGAGAACACTATCGTGAGCCCTGAACATCCTGAGCCGCTCGCGGGTTTTCAAGATTCTATCGTGTTGCAAAACTTGTCTTTTGCCTACGGAGACAAGCCCGTGCTGGACAATCTCAATTTAGAGATTCGAAAAGGGCAGACGGTTGCGCTCATCGGACAGTCGGGCGCTGGTAAAACCACGATTGCTGATATACTGGAGCGTTTCTACGATCCTACTTCCGGCGCCGTTTTGCTGGATGGCGTGGATATACGTTCATACGACATTCATCAATACCGTTCCTTGTTCGCGCTGGTGTCGCAGGATGTGGTGTTGTTCAATGACACTATCTATAACAACATTGTGTTGGGTCGTACTGATGTGAGCGAGAAAGATGTGTGGGAGGCAGTGCGCGTGGCCAATATCTTTGATTTTATCCAGACATTACCCGATGGGTTACAGCACAATATTGGCGACAGGGGGTTGACCCTGTCGGGTGGTCAGCGCCAGCGGCTCAGTATCGCGCGTGCGGTTTTGCACAATACGCCCATCCTGATTTTGGACGAGGCCACCTCTGCCATGGACACGGAGTCGGAGCGATTGGTGCAGGCAGCATTGGACAATGTGATGCAGAACAGGACTGCAGTGGTGATTGCGCACCGCTTGTCCACTATCCAGAAAGCCGACAATATCGTGGTGTTGGACAAAGGCAGGATTGTGGAGCAGGGCACGCACGAGGCGTTGATGGCGCGGCAGGGGAGATATTACCAATATGTGAATATGTAACCCTATGGGTGCATGGGGTGCACAGGGTGAATGAGGTGAATGAGGTGAAAGAGGTGAATTGAGTAATTTTGGAGGTTCCGCAACAAGTTGCGGAATGGTGTTGCAACTAACTTAATATATATATGGCAAAGCATAAATTAGCGAGATTTGCGGAAAACGAAACATTTGGAAATCTGTTCCAACATACCAGTTATGACCGTCAGAATATCCCGTTCCCGTTGAAGGGCAAGTGGGGGAGTGAGTATTTTCACAATGACCATCCGATAACGGTAGAGCTGGGTTGTGGCAAGGGAGACTATACTATTGCGATGGCGAAGCGTTTCCCCGAGCGCAATTTCATCGGCATCGACCGCAAGGGTGCGCGGTTGTGGCGCGGTTGCAAGGATGCCATCGAGGGCAATATGGCGAATGTGGCGTTTCTTCGCATCAACATTGACAACATCGGGTATTATTTTGATAAGGGTGAGGTGAGTGAGATTTGGGTCACGTTTCCGGACCCGCAGCCCAAGAGTGAGCGCCGGAGGTTGGTATCGCCGCGCTTCGTGGGCTTCTACCGCGAGGTGTTGCCCGAGGGTGGGGGAGTGCTAAACCTGAAGACGGACAGCCGGTTCTTGTACGAGTATGTGCGCGAGACCGCGCCGCTTGAACAATGGACTGTGTTAGAAGATGTTGAGAATGTCTATACGCAGCCCGCGGATGCCTTGTTGACGGAGGTGCAGACCTTTTACGAGAAAATGTGGCTGGCTGAGGGACGTACGATTTCGTACCTGAAATTGAAGATTTAGGAGCCCTTTAAACAAAAATAGTGCCACATCAAAATTTTTTTCATAAAAAAAGATTATCATATAAAAAAAATACTATATTTGCCAACTTGTTAGAAAATTGGCGCAATGAGGGGTTGGAATTGTGAGTAAGTTTCTATAACTAGGTGATTGGTAATAACTTGCGTTTTCAATTTTTCAACACAAGGGTGTTAGTGTAGTTGGATGATTTTGGCAGGAAGTTGACAAAAAGTTTCTAAAACAGATAAAATCGAAAAAAATATAAGAAGATGAAAATAGTTAATTATTGTAAAGAAGTTTACGACGAGTTGGTACACAAGACAACTTGGCCGACTATGCAAGAACTTGGCAACAGTGTTGTGGTGGTGTCTATTGCTTCCCTAATCATCGCGTTAATCGTGTTTTTGATGGATGCCGTCTTCAACTTGGGAATGGATCTCATGTTCCCGGCTATGTAGTTTTCTTAATCAGTGGTTGTTATATCCTAAATAGCGAATCATGGCAGACGTCGAGCGTAAATGGTATGTGATTAAAGCGGTCACAGGTACCGAGAAGAAGGTGAAGCAAAACATCGAGACCGAGGTTGAGCTTTCCCATCTGAAGGACTATGTGTCTAAAGTGTTGATACCTACTGAAAAGGTTCACCACATTACCAAGAGTGGAAAGAAGGTTGTGACTGAGAAGAACTATTTCCCTAGCTACATCTTTGTGGAGGTAGCCAAGATGGAAGAGGTTTTCAGCATGATTCTGGACATTCCTGGCGTGTTGGGCTTTGTGGGTTGCAAGCACAAGAGCGACATTCCCGTAGCATTGCGTCCGGCCGAAGTCTCTCGTTTGCTGGGCAAGGTTGACGAATTGATGACCCAAGACGATTCATATTTGCAGCCTTTCACAGTGGGTGAGGAGATTAAAGTTATTGATGGGCCTTTCAACACCTTCAACGGCTTTATCGAGGAGATAGACACGGAAAAGAAGAAGCTGAAGATTATGGTGAAAATCTTTGGCCGTAAGACTCCGCTTGAGCTGGGTTTTATGCAGGTTGAAAAAATATAGCGCCACAAATAGTTACAAACAATTAAATCAAATTAAAAATGGCAAAAGAAGTAGCTGGATTAATTAAGTTACAAATTAAAGGAGGAGCCGCCAATCCAGCACCCCCGGTAGGACCTGCATTGGGTTCGAAGGGTGTGAACATCATGGACTTTTGCAAGCAGTTCAATGCGCGTACGCAGGAAATGGCTGGCAAAATCATCCCTGTTGTGATTACGGTTTACAAGGACAAGTCCTTCGACTTCATCACGAAGACCCCTCCGGTTGCTGTACAAATTAAGGAAGCAGCCAAACTTCAAAAAGGTTCCGGTGAGCCTAACCGTTCCAAAGTCGGTTCCATCACATGGGATCAGGTGCGAACCATTGCCGAGAC
>Ga0310690_10000316_pt1 | contig 110046 bp, 91 predicted proteins | sample AusTroGonzalo_MG_2_FD_207661 | JGI IMG/M metagenome (GOLD analysis project Ga0310690, IMG submission 207661) | Bovine rumen microbial communities from tropical cattle in Woodstock, Queensland, Australia - Gonzalo_04 (v2) (version 2) | ecosystem: Host-associated > Mammals > Digestive system >...
CTCGACTCGCGCATGCAGAAATACGCCGAGGAGGCCGTGGCGCAGCACCTGGGTAAGGAATTGCAGAACACCCTGAACAAGGAACTCAAATATCGCACCCGCTTCCCCTTCTCGAACGACGTCCCCAAGGAGGAAGTGGACCGGCTGATGCGCAACGGACGCCGCTGGAGCGACCGCTACCGCGGCATGAAGGAGGCAGGTGCCTCCGACGCGGAGATCGCCAAGGCGTTCGACGAGCCGGTGCCGATGCGCGTCTTCGCCTGGAACAAGACGGGTTACGTGGACACCACCATGACGCCCAACGATTCCATCCGCTACTATAAGTCCCTTCTGCGGGCGGCACTCGTGGCCATCGAGCCCAACACGGGCTCAGTCAAGGCGTATGTGGGCGGTCCGGACTACCATTATTTCAAATATGACAACGTGGGGCAGGGCAAGCGGCAGGTGGGCTCGACCTTCAAGCCGTTCCTCTACACGCTGGCCATGCAGGAGGGCTACACGCCCTGCGACAAGGTGGCCAACACCACCTACACCATCGACGTCAACGGCGAGGACTGGGCTCCGAAGAGCGAGGTGGACGACCGCATTGTCACCCTCAAGTGGGGCCTGACCAACAGCCGCAACAACATCTCCTGCTACCTCATGAAGCAGTTCGGGCCTTTTGCGCTGGTGGATCTCTGCCGCAAGATGGGCATCAACAGCTACCTCGACCCGGTGGTTTCGCTCTGCGTGGGTTCGTGCGACCTTTCCGTGATGGAGATGGTGGCGGCCTACAACACGTTCCCGGGCCGCGGCGTGTATTGCTATCCGATGTTCGTCACGCGTATCGAGGACAATGCTGGAAACGTGCTGGCCACGTTCTCCACGCGCAAGCGGGAGGCCATCAGCGAGGTCACGGCCTACAAGATGATCAACATGATGCAGGGTGTGGTGAACGACGGCACGGCGGGCCGCATCCGCTGGCGCTACAACATCCAGGGTGACATCGCGGGCAAGACCGGCACCACCAACGACAACTCGGATGGCTGGTTCATCGGCTACACGCCGCGTCTGACGACGGGCGTCTGGGTCGGTGCGGAGGACCGGCAGGTCCACTTCACGAGCACGGCGCTCGGTGGCGGCAACAACATGGCGCTTCCCATTTGGGCCATCTTCATGCAGAAAGTCTATGCCGACAAGTCGATTCCGCTGGGTCCGGAAGATGTCTTCGTGGCGCCGCTCGGCTGGACGGCCGGCCAGCTCTGCGACGGTTCGGCCGACGATGCGACCGATGCCTCCTCGGGTTCCAACGATTACTTTAATTAAATGAAAAAGATAGCTTTGATCTACGGAGGCGATTCCTCCGAATGGGGCATTTCGGTGCTCAGCGGCAAATTTGTGGCTACGTGTCTGGATCCTTCCAAGTATGCGGTGACGGAGCTTTTGTTGCGGGGCGGCCAGTGGTCGGTGTGCGATCCGGCCGTGAAGGACGTGGCGGTTCCGGTCCGTCCGTTCATCCCTTCCGAACTCCGGAACTTCGATGTGGCGATGATCATGATCCACGGTACGCCGGGGGAGAATGGCATCCTGCAGGCGGAGCTTGAGAAGCACGAGGTGCCGTTCACGACCTGTTCTTCGCGGGTGGCGGCCATCACCTTCGACAAGCATGCCTGCAAGAAGGCGCTTCATGGTCTGGGGATTCCGTTGGCGCCGGAGATCTTCCTGCACAAGGGGGAGGTTTTCCGTCCCGAGGAGGTGGTCGAGAAGCTGGGTCTGCCGGTGTTCGTGAAGCCGAACGACGGTGGTAGTTCTTTCGGTGTGACGAAGGTCAAGCGGCAGGAGGACCTGGCGCCGGCCGTCGCCAATGCGTTCGCCGAGAGCGATGACGTGTTGATCGAGAGTTACATTCCGGGCCGGGAACTCACGGAGGGTGTCTTCAACCGTGGCGGCCAGATCATTCCGCTGCCGGTGACGGAGATCATCTCCCACAACGAGTATTTCGACTATGAGGCGAAGTATCTGGGCAAGAGCGACGAGGTGTGTCCGGCGCAGATCCCGGAGGAAGTGGCGCACACGGTGCGGGAGCAGACGCGCCGCATCTACCAGCATTTCGGCTGCCGCGGCCTAATCCGTTGCGACTACATCCTCTCGGAATCCGGCAAGGTCTACTTCCTGGAAATCAACCCGGTCCCCGGCATGACGAAAATGTCCCTCGTCCCCGCCCAGATCCGCACCGCCGGCATGAAAGTCGAGGACGTCCTCGACTGTCTTATTGACGAGGCGTTGTCGGTGGTGGCATGACGCTTCGCGAATTCATACATTTTTGCATCGAGCGGCTCTCGCCGCTCTATCCCGAGCCGGAAGCCAAAGCCATCGCCTTCCGCCTCTTGGAACATTACACGGACATCCCCTCCTATAAGTATATCTCCGAACCGGACCTCGTAATCGCACTCCCCGTCACGCCCGGCGCTTCCCCTTCCGTCATGCCCGGCTTGACCGGGCATCTCGCTCCGCAGGCTCGCTCACCTAAGGCGCATTCGGAACCCTCGGTTGCTGCGGGCACTCGCAACGAGGAACCACGAATGCTCCACCAGGCCGACGCGCGCGAGCCCGCTCCGCTCTCTTCCGTCATGCCCGGCCCCGACCGGGTATCTGAGATGATGGATGCACTCCTTGCGTTGGAAAAAGGCCGTCCGTTACAGTATGTGCTCGGCGTGACGGAGTTCTGCGGCCATCGCTTCAAGGTGCGGGAAGGATGCCTGATCCCGCGGCCGGAGACCGAAGAGTTGGTTTCGCGGATCATTGACGAACTGTCGGGCAAGGAGATCGGGGAGGAGCCGTTCAATATCCTCGACATCGGCACGGGCTCAGGCTGCATCGCCTGGTCGCTCGCGGCAGCGTTCCCCGAGGCCATGGTCTACGGGTGCGACCGTTCCAACGATGCGCTTTCGATCGCCTGCAAGCAACGGGTGAAGGTCGGCGGCGCCAAACCTATCTTCTTCTGGGCTGACGTCCTTTCCGCGCCGCCGGCCGGACTGCCGATGTTCGACGTCATCGTCTCGAACCCGCCCTACATCTGCGACAGCGAGCGTGCCGCCATGCGGCCCAACGTCCTCGACTACGAGCCGGCCGAAGCGCTCTTCGTCCCCGACGACGACCCGCTTCGCTTCTACACCGCCATCGCCCGCTGGGCCGATGCCCTCCTGCGCTCCGACGGCCGCATCTACCTCGAAATCAACGACCGCTTCGCTCCCGCCGTCGCCGCCCTCTTCCCCGGCTCCGCCGTCCACCCCGACCTCTTCGGCCGCAGCCGCTTCGTCATCCGCTAACCTTCGTCCCCGGCCCCGCCCAGGATTTCCAGCGTGTCCAGCGTGCTCGACTGCCGGTAGCGTCCCAAAAACCGGCAGACTACCCTCAAAAACGGCTTAAAATGACAGTAGCGTCCCATTCTTTGGGACGCTACCCGCACGCGCTTTCAGAAGGACGATTCAGATGAGCCGCAGGGGCTTGCCGGCGAGGTATTTGTCGAGGAGGTCGGGGGTGCGGAGCTTGACGAAGCAGGTGGGGGTGCCGTCGGTGCAGGCGAACCAGGGGCTTTCGGCGACGGTGCGGTCCATCACGAGGTGGACCGGGGCGGCTTGGGGGAGTATGGCGCTCAGGATGGTCGTGGCGCCGACTTCTACGCCGGTCAGTTCCCAGAGCTTGTCGGCCGGGGCGAAGGAGACGCGGGGGATGCCCAGCGCTCCGCAGAAGTCCCGCGTCACGAACGGCTTGTCGTCGGTGGTGACATACAGGTAGAATTCCGTTTGCTGGCGGTTGCAAAGGAAGATCGTCTTGACGATGCGCACGCCGATCTTTGCGTCGATGTGCTGGCAGTCCTCCATCGTGAGCCCCGGGTCGGTATCCACGCGCTCGAAGGGGATCTCCAGCCGCGCAAACGTTTCGTACACAAGTCGTTGCAGCGCCGTGGCGAACACGGGCGGCGGCGTGGTCATGGGATCGCTTACCTGGAACATGCTATTGGAAGAGTTTCCGGCAAAGCGCGGCGATGTCGGAGATGGGAGTGACGCGGATGGAGGCTTTCTTCGAGAAGGAAGACTCCTTGTTGAATGACGAGATGTAGATCTCCTCGAATCCAAGTTTCTCGGCTTCGGCAATTCGGCGCTCCACCTGACTGACGGGGCGGATCTCGCCGCTGAGGCCCACCTCGGCGGCGAAGCATACCTTCGGCGAGATATACAGGTCGAAATTTGATGACAAAATGGAGGCGACGATGGCCAGGTCACAGGCGGGATCGGCTACGCGCAAGCCGCCGGCGATGTTCAGGAATACGTCCTTGGCGGCCAGCTTGAAACCGGCGCGCTTCTCGAGCACGGCCAGTAACATGTTGAGCCGACGGCTGTCGAAGCCGGTGGCGGAGCGCTGCGGCGTGCCGTAGGCGGCGGTGCTCACCAGCGCCTGGATCTCGATGAGGAACGGTCGCGTGCCGTCCATCATGGCGGCGATGGCTATGCCGGAAAGGTCGTCCTGGTGCATCGGAATGAGGATTTCCGACGGGTTGCGCACTTCGCGCAGGCCCGCGCCGGTCATCTCGAAGACCGCCAGCTCATCGGTCGAGCCGAAACGGTTCTTGATACTTCGGAGGATGCGATAGGAGCCCTTCGTGTCGCCTTCGAACTGCAGCACCACGTCGACGATGTGCTCCAGGACTTTCGGCCCGGCGATGGTGCCGTCCTTGGTGATGTGGCCGATGAGGATGACGGGCGTGCCCGTCTCCTTGGCGTAGCGGAGCAGCGCCGAGGCGCATTCCCGTACCTGCGAAACGCTGCCCGCAGATGAGTCGAGCGCCTCGCTGTAGATGGTCTGGATGGAGTCCACGATCAGCAGGGCGGGGTGCACCTCGCGGGCCTGCTGCAGGATGTTCTCCAACACGGTCTCGCTCAGGATGAAGCATTCCTCGTCGCTGCCGCCCAGCCGGTCGGCCCGCAGCTTGATCTGCTTGGGGCTCTCTTCGCCCGACACATAGAGCGTCTTCAAATCCTTGCAGCAGAGCGGAATCTGGAGCGAGAGCGTCGACTTGCCGATGCCCGGCTCGCCGCCGATGAGGATCATCGAGCCCTCGACCATGCCGCCGCCCAGTACGCGGTCGAGTTCCGCGATGCCTACTGTGAAACGATGGTCGTGCGAAAGGTCGATCTCCCGCAGCCGCGTCGGTTTTGCATCCGTCGCATCCAGGAAGGTCCGCGACCGCGAAGTCGCCGCCGTACCCCCGCCGGAAGCCGCTTTCGGCGCCTTCGGTTCTTCCACCATCGTATTCCATTCGCCACACGCAGGGCACTTTCCCATCCACTTCGGACTCTCGTTCCCGCACGACGTGCAGTACCAAACCGTTTTAATCTTCGTTGCCATACGACAAACTTACGAAAAATTTCATTATCTTTGAAAATTATAGATTCCCGGTCAAGCCGGGAATGACGGGAAAATAAGATAAAGACATATGGAAAAACTGACCATCAAGACCATCGGACCGTGGATGCCCCACGGCGAACAGATTTATATCGTGGGCAGCTGCCCCGCGCTGGGCGCGTGGAACCCGAAGAAGGCCCTGAAGATGACCCCCACCCAGGGCATTATCTGGCACATCGATCTCGACGCTAAAGACATTCCCGATGACCTCGAATTCAAATTCCTTCGCAAGGAACTAGACGGTACCTTCACCTGGGAAACCTGCTTCAACCGCACCAACCCCTACGAAGTGACCGAAACCTGTTTCCCCGGCCAGCATCCACGCTACGCCGGTACCGCCATCCCCGTGTTTTCGCTCCGCAGCCAGCACTCCGCCGGCATCGGCGACTTCCTCGACATCAAACTGATGGTCGACTGGGCATCGGCGACCGGGCAGGCCGTGCTCCAGTTGCTCCCCGTCAACGACACCACCTCCACGAAGACCTGGACCGACTCCTATCCCTATGGCGGCATCTCCATCATGGCGTTGCATCCCATCTATCTGAACCTGAAGGATATCGGTCCTCTCCATGATACGAAGCAGCAGGCTGAATTCGAGAAAGAGGCAGCGGAATTGAATGCCATGCCGCAACTCGATTACGAGCGGACCTTCGACCTGAAGGATAAGTATACCCGCGCGATCTTCGCGCAAAAAGGTACGCGCACCATGGCCGGTAAGGCTTTCCGGGCATTCCTGGACACCAATCGCGAATGGCTGATGCCCTATGCCGCCTTCTGCGTGCTCCGCGACCATTACAAGACCGCCGATTTCACGAAGTGGAAACGGCTCAAAAAATACAGCAAGATCGGCGTCAGCCGCCTGTACACCCAGGCAACGCGCGAGATGGACTACTACATCTTCGTGCAATATCACCTCGACCGCCAGCTGCGCGAAGCCCACGAATACGCCCGCTCGAAGGGTGTGGCACTCAAGGGCGACATTCCCATCGGCATCACCCGGCACAGCGTAGAGGCATGGGCCGAGCCGGAATACTTCAACATGGGAGAGCAGGCCGGCGCACCGCCGGATGCTTTCGCCGTGGACGGCCAGAACTGGGGCTTCCCGACCTATAACTGGGATCGCATGGCCAAGGACGGCTATTCCTGGTGGAAGCGCCGCTTCCGCAAGATGGCCGAGTATTTCGACGCCTACCGCATCGACCACGTGCTGGGCTTCTTCCGCATCTGGGAGATCCCCGTGCCCTACAAATCCGGCTTGATGGGCCATTTCAGCCCGGCGCAGCCGTATTCAGCCGACGACCTCCGCTGGCGCAGTTTCCCCTTCGATGAGGGCCGACATGCCCGCCCGTATGCGGACGACGATCCCTGTGAAGTGCTGTTCGTGGAAGATCCCGTGCAGAAAGGAATGTGGCATCCCCGCATCAGCGCCCAGTACACCCGCAGTTACAATGATCTGCAGCAATGGGAGAAAGATGCGTTCAACCACATCTACGACGAATTCTTCTATTACCGCAACACGGAATACTGGCGTGAGCAGGCCATGCGCAAACTGCCGGAGCTCATCAGTGCGACCGACATGCTCACATGTGCCGAAGACCTTGGCATGATTCCCGCCTGTGTGCCCGAAGTGCTCGATCAGTTGCACATCCTTTCGCTTGAAGTACAGCGCATGCCGAAAGATCCGAAACAGATGCTCGGCAATCCCGCTGAATACCCTTACATGAGCGTCTGTACAACAGGCTCGCACGACACCAGCACGCTGCGCGGCTGGTGGGCGGAGAACCACCATGGAGAAGATTGTTCCGTAGAGGTCTGCGAATGGATTGTGGCGGAGCACCTCTACTCCCCGGCTATGCTGGCCATCCTGCCACTGCAGGACTGGTTCTCGCTGGAGCCCTCGCTGCGCGCGCCGGACATCGAAGGCGAGCGCATCAACATCCCCGCCAACCCGAAACACTACTGGCGCTGGCGCATGCACCTGACCCTGGAGGAAATGATTGCCAACCATGCATTCAACCAGAAGGTGGCAGGGCTGGTCGAACGAAGCGGCCGAAAGGCATAGTCTTATGGCGCAGGAGCAGCAAAAAAAAGGGCTGGCGCTCCACTGGCAGATCCTCATCGGCATCGGCCTGGGCATCGTGGCGGGTATCCTGCTGTGCAAAGTCGCGCCCTACGAAGAATGGTCGATATACCTCAATTGGATCGGCGACATCTTCCTGAGGGGCCTGCGGATGATTGTCATCCCGGTGGTCTTCACCTCCATCGCACTCGGCGTGGCGGGGATGGGTAATACCGCGGCGCTCGGTCGCATTGCCGGAAAGACCCTGCTCTACTACATCGTGACGACAGCCATCGCCGCCGCCATCGGCCTGACGCTGGTCAACATCGTCAAGCCCGGCGTGGGCGCGAACCTCAACCTGGCGGAGAAAGTCGCCTCGGCTGGCAACGGGGAACTGTCGTTTATCGACCAGATTGTGAACATCGTGCCCTCGAACATCTTCGAAGCGCTGGCCAAGGGCGACCTGCTGCCCATCATCTTCTTTGCCATCCTCTTCGGTTTCTTCATGAACAAGGTGGATAAACGGCATTCCGACACGCTGTCCCGCATCTTCGAGGCCATTTATGAGGTCATCATGAAGATTACGATGTTCATCATCCGCCTGGCGCCTTTCGGCGTATTCTCCATCGTCGCCAAAGTGGTGGGGCAACAGGCCGGCAATCCGCAGAACCTGCTGTCGATGGCCAGCTCGCTGGGCGTGTTCCTGCTGGTGGTGTGGAGCGGCCTGCTCATCCAGGGCGGCGTGGTGCTGCCACTGCTGGTGCGGGTGCTCGGCAAACAGAATCCCTGGCGGCATATCGCCAAGATGTCGACGGCGCTGCTGACGGCCTTTTCCACCTGCTCTTCCGGCGCGGCACTGCCGATCAACATCCGTGATTCGCAGGAGAAATGCGGCATTTCCAACAAGATCGCCAGCTTCGTCCTGCCGCTGGGCAGCACCATCAACATGAACGGTACGGCGCTATACGAGTGCGTGACGGCCCTCTTCATCGCCCAAGCATACGGTATCGACCTGACGCTGGCCCAACAGTTGATGATCATCTTCACGGCCTTGCTGGCTGCCATCGGAACGGCCGGCATCCCGATGGCCGGCATGGTGATGCTGACCATCGTCCTGTCCGCCGTGGGCCTTCCGCTCGAAGGCATCGGCCTGGTGCTCGCCGTCGAACAGCTCTGCGACATGCCCCGTACGTGTATCAATACGTACGGCGACTCCTGCGGCGCGGTAATCATTGCCCACTCCGAAGGAGAGCAACTGACCATTTAGAATAACCGCTTAAACCTTACACATTCGATGAAAAGATTCATACTCGCACTGGCAATCCTGCTTACTACCATGCCCGGCCTGATGGCCCAACGCCGCAGCGGATTCGGCTTTGACCGGGATGTCGATTTCTCCATCGGCAGCGGCCCCATCACCTTCCAGTCCATCAGCTATGTCGGCTGGGGTGTCCACCTGCCCGCCAATGTGATGGCAGAGGAGCAGCGGCATGCGCTCAACAGCGAGTTCTTCCTCAATATCATTGAGTTGCGTGCCCGCATCTACGAATATGGGCACATCACGCTCGGCGTGGATTGGGACCGGGATTGCTACCGCCTCGACAAGGAGTACTATTGGCAGCCAGGGGTCAACAACCAGAGTGTATCGATCGCCCGCCGGGGCAGCGAACGGATCCGCAAGACCAATCTGGTGGTGCACACGTTCTCCATCCCCCTGGGCTTCGAACAAAGGATCGGCAGCTGCGTGCTTCGCCTGGACGGCGCACTCGACATCAATATGGCGGCCAAGACCCGTGTGAAAACCGAGGGTCCGAGCGGGGAAAAGAACCTGACGGTCACTAAGGGCATTCCGACCCGTACCATGACCTGCCACATCACCGCGGCCGTCTCCTTCGGCGGCCTCGGCTTCTACGCCCGCTACAACCCCCTGCCGCAGTTCGAAGCCGGCGTCGGCCCGCAGTACCGCCCCTTCACCCTCGGCCTGGTCTTGGGCCTGGGCATGTAGCCTGCCGATTTTTAGGACGCTACCGTCAGTCGACCACGCCATGTGGCCGATGAGGTGCTATTGCCAGAAGGAATAGTCTCCGAAGAGGATGTTGAGGCCGAGGGAGAGGGAAGTGGTGGCGTTGCCGATGGGGAGGAGGCGGTTGTTGGTGCGCCAGGAGGCGCGTTCCATGCCGACGAAGAGGCCGACGTAGCGGCGGGGGATGTATTCCGCGAAGAAGCCGAACCGCTGAGCGGGGCCGAGGAAGGTCCAGTTGACACCGAGATTCAACCATTCTAAAGGAGAGGCGCCGACGGAGGCCATCAGGTTGTCGTGGCCTACCGTGTGGTAGTAGAGCAGGCCGGCGTTCAGGCGGTGCTGCCAGAAGGTAGCCGCGGCGCCGGCGTGGAAGCTCGGGGAGAGCCAGCAGCCGAATCCTTTGCCTTCCGATGTCTGGAAATGCGTGAGGCTGCCCAGTTCGGTGAACAGCTCGTTCAACTGTTCCTGGAGGTCGCCGCTGAAGTCGCTGATGCCCGAGAACGAGAGCGAACCGTCGAGGTCCACCCGGGTAAGCGAACGGTTGTAGTGGATGCCGCCCAGGTCGCAGGCGGAAGCGGACACTTCTACGCCGTCGACGAAACCGTCCAGAGAGAGCCGCCAGGAAGCGCCCAGGTCGACCGCAGCGCCGATGCCGCGCAAGCCGAGCCCCATGAGCTGGAAACCCTCAACCGGGTCGTAGGTGATGCCGGAGAGGGAACCGCCACCCAGGGTGCGGGCTGCCACCATTTCAGGTCCGAACTGCAGGTCAATCTGCTGGATGGACACGTTGGCCGCGGCAAGGCCCACCAACAGCTTGACGCGGCCGCCCAGCCGGAGGCCCGGCAGCAGGAATTCCATGTCGTGGCTGTAGCCGGCCGCGAGTGAGGTATAACCCATCAGATGGATCCGGAAATCATCGTACCGGCCGTTGAAAATGCCCGTGTCGCTCACCTTGGCGAACCGCAGCAGGTCGCCGGGCAGCAACGCGCTGCCATTCTCCACGAAGGAGAGGCTGACCGTGGCGTAGCCGTAGCTGCCGACGGGCATGCCGGCGCCCAGCAGGTCGGTCTCGAGACGCTCCTTCAAGTACGGATCTTTTGCGGGCAGTTTCGACAGGAAATCGGTGGCGGGAACGTCCGGATGGAGGAAGAGGCAGTTCTTGTCTCCACGCGGAAAAACGAAATTGCCCAGCCCGAAATTGCTCGCGGCATCGAGGCTGAGGCTGCCCGCCACGGGGACGGACAGATAGGTGGACTGCGGCGCGAAAGCGGGGTTCAGCTTGCTGCGCAGCAGGGAATTCTCAAAGAAATAGCTGCCGCGCGACTGAGCGGAAACCAGCGTAACGCACGCGAGCAGCAAGGCGGTAGTCAGCAGGAGAAATCTTTTCATGGCGCCGTCCTTCATCAGAATCTGTGGTGATAGCCGCCGGCTATCCGGAGTTTCAGGTCTGCCTCGACAAAGTCGTCGGCGCGGATGGGGCGGGCATGGTCGGTGCCAGACACCCTGAAGGTGAGCTGGGCGTTGCGCAAGTCGACGATGCGGTCGCCGGCTATATTGACGAGCGGGATGGAGAGGGCGCTGGTCCCTTCTGCAGCGACGGTCTGTTCGATGGGTTCGGTGAGGACGACGCCCAGGCTGTCGGCCATCTCGATGACGACATCCAGCTGCAGGGGCAGGCTGTTGGTCAGTTCGCCTTGCAAGACGAACGAATTGTCGCGGATCAGGTAGCCGAGCGTGTCGGGCACTGCCAGCGTGTCGCGGAAGGTCAGCCGCAGATCGGGGCCGAACGACAAGGGGATGTTGACGTGCGGCTTCACATGGGCCTCGTAGACCTCGCCCACGCGGATCAGGCCGTCCTTGTCGGTATGGGTGTAACCGTTGACGTTGACCGTAATCTCATCGGGTGCGACACGGATCAGGTCGGTAAAGTCGAGGATGATGTCGTCCGGGCTGTGGGCAGTCTTGCCCAGGCGGATGCGTCGCGAAATGGTCTCTCCGGGCGAGGCGACGGGGAAATCCACGACGATGCCCGACATTTCGGCGACTTGCGCGCCCTGCTTGTAGGCGATGAAATCGACCACTGCGTAGGTGGGGGCGTTGAGGTTGGTCGTGGCTTCCAGGATGACTTCCGGGTCGTCGAAGTCGAACACGGCTTCCTTGTCGCCGAGTTTCTCCATCACCGTGCTGGTGAGGCTGCTCAGATCGACCCGGGTGTGCATCTCCGAGATCTGGTATTCATACTTGCCTTCGATGCTCTCGCAGGCGATGTCGCGGAGCTCGGCCGTGATCTTGAGCAGGTTGGAGCCTCCGGCTTTCTTGAAAAGATCCTGCGTGGTCCGGGGACCGTCCACAGCGACACTGCCGGCGAAGCCGATGCGCACGTCCGTCAGCAAGGCGTGGGTCTTCGGATCGTAGCAGGCGGGATCGAAGACGAACGTGTGAAGCGGGATGGTGACGGTGGCGGTATACTGGTTTTCCCGCGTGAGCGGGACACTGACGGACACGATGCCGCCCGGGGCGTCCTCGCTCTCGAAGAACCGGCTCAGGTCCACCTGGACGGAAGCCGTGAGCGTCCCTTCCGACAGCAGGCAGTCGGGAACGGAGAAGGTGACATTGACCCGGGAATCCTTGGTGAGGGTGATGGCTTTGAGCGCCAGCAGCTGATCCGGCATGCGCGGGATATTGATGGTCATTCCCTTCGAGCGGGTGCCGAGCGAGATGGTCTTGGGCAGTATGTCGGAGAGGTCGGCTTCGCCCTTCTCGTCGAAGGGGACGTTGGCCAGGGAGTACAGCGAGAAAGTGGTGGATATGGGGTAGTTGCAGTAGCGCTGGAAGGGCCGGGCGCCGTCATAGTCTTTCAAGCCCGAGAAAACGAAATCGACGGGGTCCGCCTCGTATTGCATGGAATAGGTGTCGTCCGGCTGCAGGATGAGCAGGTTGCCGAAGCGGTCGCCGACCAGGTCGCTGACCTTTGTCTGCGGGATGCTGCCCAGCGGCAGCGTCAGGTTGTCGCCGCCCACGGCGGCGACGCGCTCCATCCGCCCCAGGTCGTAGTTGTGATCCACGCAGCCGCCCGCCATGCCCGCGAGGGCGCAGAGACAGCAGAACAGCGACAGGAACTTGCGGGACACCATACGATTATTCGGCTTCAGCGACCAGTGCTTCGAAGATCGGGAGGAATTCGAGGTTGCCCCCGTTGGTAATGGCTTCCGGATGGAACTGCACGCCCAGGATCATGGCGCCGCCGTCGGCATAGCCTTGCAGACGGCTGTCCCGCTCGCGTTCCACGGCTTCGATGATGCCGTCAGCCGACCGGGCGACCACGCGCATGCCCTTCGGCACGTCCTTGATGGCCTGGTGATGGAACGAATTGACCACGGCGCTGGTCCGGTCGCCCAGCACGCGCGAGAGCGTCGAGCCTTTCTCGATGGCGATGGAATGGGTGCCGAAGGCTCCGCTGGTCGGACCCTGGCGATGCTTCACGAACGAGGTCGGCACCTGCGAAGGGATGTCCTGCCAGAGCGAGCCGCCGAAGGCGCAGGCCAGCAGCTGCTCACCGCGGCAGATGCCCAGAACCGGAATGCCCTTGGCCACGGCTGCGCGCACCAGCTTCACGTCGAATTCGTCGCGGACGGGCACCACTTCGCCCAGGCCGCGGACCGGCTCCTCGCCATACCATTTCAGCGGGTCGAAATCCTCGCCGCCGGTCATCACCAGGCCGTCGATGGATTCCACGATCGCGGCAATCTGCTCGTCGTCGGTCGTGACCGGAATCACCAGCGGAATGCCGCCGGCCAGCCGGATGGAGTTGACGTAGGTCATGTTCACTTGGCAGTATCCGCCATCGGTGTAGGCGGAGATACCGATGACAGGGGATTTCGCGAATAGGCCGCAGGCTGCGTACAACAACACAACGGCCAGCATGAAGCATCGTTTCATGGGGGCCAAAATTACAGTTTTCTATCCCAATTTGCAAATTCCTCGCCAGAGCCGACCGTGATGGAAAGTCCCTTGGCGAGGGATCCCCACTCATCGGGGTTGTCGAAGTGGAACGTCACGTCGAAGCCCCAGCCGTCAGCCCGGAAATTGAAGACGTTGCCGTTCACGTGTCCGAGTTCGCGTTTCCAAGCTTTCTTGTTGTGGAGCTGGATCATCAGCCGGCCGTCTTCGATGAAGATGTCGATGTCGCCCAGGACGTCGTGCTGACCGACATAGCGGCCCTGCAGGCGCGACCAGGCCGGGGCGGGGACGGCCACGCGCTCCGCGGCGGCTTTCTCCTCAGCTGTGGCGCGCTCGTCGGCCCGCTTGTACCACGCAACAATGTATTCCGCGTTGTAGTCGTAGTCCTCATAGCCCAGATACAGGTCGATGGCGCGGCGCAGGATGGCGTGACGGGCTTCGGAGGGTGCTTCGCTGTTGACCTGGATGGTCATGGCCATATCCATCTCGGGGATGAAGGCGCACATGGTGGTCATGCCCCACGTGGTGCCGGTATGGAAGTACAGGCGCCCTTTGCGGGTCTGCTCGATGAACCAGCAGTGGCCGTAAAGGTTCGTCTTGTCGGGGGTCTGCGAGGTGATGGTCACGCCGCGGTGCAGGAAGTTCATCTGTTTCTCGGAGATGAGCTGCGTGTCGCCGACCTTGCCGTTATCGAGATGGAACCGGGCCCACTTGATCAGGTCGGTGGGCGTGCAGCAGATCGAACCGGCAGGGCCCACGACGGTCAGCCACCAGAGCGACTGCTCGTCGCCCAGCATGGGCCACACGTCCATCTCGCGGCCCTTGCGCTCGAAAGCGTAGGGGAGGGCGGCGGTGCCGTCGGCCAGTGCAGCGCCGAAGCCCTCGCCGTTCAGCGTGGATTCGGTCATGCCCAGCGGCTCGAAGATGCGCTCGCGCACGTTCTCCTCCCAGCTCTTGCCCGTCACTTTCTCGATGATCTTCGCGGCGGGGATGAAGGTGATGTTATTATATTGGTAATCGCCGCGGAACGTGTAGGCCGGGGGCATCAGCTTGAACATGCGGTAGATGTCATCGCGGTCGTAGCCCAGGTTGCCGAGGTAGGTGCCGATGTCGTCGCGCATGCCGGTGCGGTGCGAGGTGAGGTCCTGGATCTCAATGTGTTCGGTGACCCACGGGTCGTGCATCTCGAAGTCGGGGAGGTAGTCCTTCACGCGGTCGGTCCATTTGAGCAACCCTTCGTCGGCCAGCTGTGCGATGATCGCGGCCGTGAACGACTTCGACACGGAGCCGATCTGGAAAAGGGTGTGTGCATCGGCCGGGACGCCGGATTCGAGGTTCTTCACGCCGTAGCCCTTGCACAGGATCATTTTCCCGTCCTTGTAGAGGGACACGCCCATGCCGGGGATTTTCCAGTCGTGCATGACCTGTGCGACGGTATTTTCGATGTTGGCGATGATTTCTTCCTGGGAGAGCACGGGGTGCCGTTCCGGGATGTTTTTCGTGGTCTGGGCGCCGCAGACGGCGGCTGCCAGCACCAGCAGGGTGAGGAGAAGCGTCTTTTTCATTCTATAAAGGTAAGCAAAAAATGTCAAAAAATCCAATATGATACGACCAATACAAAAAATCATTATATTTGAAAGATTATTTTGGCTTATTAGCCCTATTTGACAAAATGAAACAAAAAAATCTTTCATTCGGACAGATGTTCAACCTGAGCTTCGGCTTTTTCGGGGTTCAGATCGCCTATGCACTGCAGAGTGCGAACATCAGCCGGATATTCGCCACGCTAGGCGCCGACCCGCACCAGTTGAGCTTTTTCTGGATCCTCCCGCCGCTGATGGGAATGATCGTCCAGCCCCTCATCGGTCACTGGTCCGACCGCACCTGGTGCAAGATGGGCCGCCGCAAGCCGTACCTTCTGGTGGGCGCGCTGGTCGCCGTGCTGGTGATGGCCTTCCTGCCCAATGCGGGCAGCCTCAATTTCAGCCAGCGCCTCTGGCTCGGGCTTAACGGGGCCATGTGGTTTGGCCTGTTTTCCCTGATTTTCCTCGACACCTCCATCAACGTGGCCATGCAGCCCTTCAAGATGATGGTGGGCGACATGGTGAACGAGCAGCAGAAGACGCAGGCCTATTCCATCCAGAGTTTCCTGTGCAACGCCGGTTCGCTGGTCGGCTACCTGTTCCCCATCTTCTTTACCTGGATCGGCATCGCCAACACCGCCCCGAAGGGCGTGGTGCCCGACTCGGTGATCTGGAGCTTCTACTGCGGCGCCGCCATCCTGATCCTCTGCGTGCTCTATACCTTCGCCAAGGTGAAGGAGATGCCCCCGGAGGAGTATGCTGAATTCCACGGTATCGACCTGAAGGCGCAGGAAGGGAAAAAGGAGAAGGAAGGGTTCATCAAGCTGCTGGCCCACGCGCCGGGCGCCTTCTGGACGGTGGGTCTCGTGCAGTTCTTCTGCTGGGCCGCGTTCCTGTTCATGTGGACCTATACCAACGGTGCCATCGCACACAATGTATGGAACACCGCCGACGTAGCCTCGGAAGGCTATCAGGCCGCCGGCAACTGGGTGGGCGTCGTGTTCGCCGTCCAGGCGGTGGGCTCGCTCTGCTGGGCACTGTTCATCCCGAAGTTCAAGTCCGACCGGGCCGCATACATCACCTCGCTGGTGATCGGTGCGATCGGCTTCATCTCGGTGTTCTTCATCCACGACAAATACCTGCTCTTCGTGTCCTATTTCCTGGTGGGCTTCGCCTGGGCCGCCATGCTGGCGCTTCCGTTCTCGATCCTGACCAACGCGCTCAAGGGCACCTCGCACATGGGTGAGTACCTCGGCCTGTTCAACTGCACCATCTGCCTGCCGCAGATCGTGGCCGCCGCCTTCGGCGGGCTCATCCTCAAGGCGGTGGGCTCCCAGGCCGGCATGCTGGTGGCCGCCGGCGTGCTGCTGCTGTGCGGCGCGGTCGCGGTGCTAGGCATCAAAGAACTGAAAAACAAGCAGTAATAACCATAAATCAGTATCAAACTAAAGCAGTTTCTATGAAGAAGATTCTAACTCTGCTCTCGATCCTGGTCCTGGCATCCGCCCCGGCCTTTGCGCAGTATGTCGCCAAAGGCGTGGTGGAAGACAAGTTCGGACCGGTGATCGGGGCTGCTGTTATCCAGGTGGGTACCAGCAACGGCGTGCAGACGGACATCGACGGCCAGTGGACACTGACCGTCCCCTCTGCCAGCACGCCTCTTGAAATCAGCTTCCTGGGCCTGAGGACCGTTACGGTCGAAGCCGGAAAAGCCGGTCACATCCTCCTCCAAGACGACCAGGAGTTCCTGGACGAGGTGGTGGTCATCGGCTACGGTACGGTCAAGAAAAGCGACATGACCGGTTCGATCTCGACCGTCAAGGCTGATGAAATCAACAAGGGTGTCATCACGACCCCGGCCGACCTGCTGCGCGGCAAGAGCGCCGGCGTGGTCGTCACCTCCGGTTCCGGTATGCCGGGTTCGGGCGCGACGATCCGTATCCGCGGCGGCTCCTCGCTCAACGCGTCGAACGACCCGCTCATCGTGATCGACGGCCTGCCCGTGTCGAACGACGGCATCAGCGGCATGTCCGACCCGCTTTCCTCCATCAACCCGGAAGACATCGAAAGCTTCACCGTGCTGAAGGATGCTTCGGCGACCGCCATCTACGGTTCCCGCGCATCCAACGGCGTCATCGTGATCACCACGAAGAAAGGCTCGAAGGTGGGCAGCAACATCCCGCATGTGGCCGCCGACTTCACCGGATCCGTGAACACGATTGCCAAGTACAACCAATTGCTCGACAAGGACGGCATCGTGAACCTGATCCGCGAATTCTACGGCGAAAACTCCGCCGCCGAGGCCAACCTCGGTATCTATCAAAATGGCCAGCAGAAGCTTTACAATACCGACTGGCAGCGCGAGATCTACCAGATTGCCCCGACCTACGACGGCAATCTGAGCGTCTATGGCCGCATCGGCGAAAACTTCCCGTACCGCGTTTCGGGCGGCTACACCAAGCAGGTGGGTACCCTTCGCGGCTCCGAGATGGACCGTGCCACGGCCTCCATCAACCTGTCGCCGACCTTCTTCGACAAGCACCTGACCGTCAACCTGAACGGCAAGGGAACCTATGCGTACAACCAGTATGCGAACCAGGGCGCCATAGGCGCGGCCAACCACTATGACCCGACCAAGCCGGTGTACAACGACATCCCGGGCTACAGCCTGAACAAATACACCACGTGGTACGACCAGAGCGGCAACATCAACACCATGGCGACCATGAACCCGGTGGGCCTGCTGGATGCCCAGGATGATACGGCCAACGCCTATCGTTTCCTCGGCAATGCGCAGATCGACTACAAGGTACACGGTCTCGAGGCACTCCGCTTCAACCTGAACCTCGGTATTGACTGGGCCAAGAGTATCGGCACCACCGAACTGGCCATGGGATCCGAGGCATCCTACCACAACACGAACCAGTCGGGCGGCGGCCAGCACACCGATTATGAATACCAGCGCCGCAACACGACCCTCGAGTTCTACGCCGACTTCAACAAGGACTTCGGCAAGCACAACGTCGACGTGATGGCCGGTTATTCCTGGCAGCACTTCTACAGCGAGAGCCAGAGCGATACGTACCGCATCAGCGACAAGGCATCGCTGGGCAACTCCGTCGGAAAGGGTGAGCTCTTCCTCATCTCGTTCTTCGGTCGTGCCAACTACTCGTTCGCCGACAAGTACCTGGTGACGGCCACGCTCCGTGCCGACGGTACCTCCCGCTTCCAGAACCACAAGTGGGGTATCTTCCCGTCCGTGGCACTCGGCTGGAACGTCATGAAGGAAAACTTCATGCGTGACGTGAAAGGCCTGAGCACCTTGAAGTTGCGTCTCTCCTGGGGCCAGACCGGCCAGCAGGATGTGGGCGGCTACTATGATACCTTCGCCACGTTCGTGACCCACCAGCTCGGTTCCTACTATTACTTCAACGACCAGCTGATTACCCCGATCTCCGCGCTGGGCTACAGCGCCGACCTCCGTTGGGAGACCACCACGACCTACAACGTCGGTTTCGACCTCGGCTTCTGGAACGATCGCCTGACGGCCAACATCGACCTGTACAGGCGTGACACCAAGGACATCCTCAACTACATCCCGGTGCCGGCGCTCTCGAACCTGACCAACTACCTGAACACCAACATCGGCAGCATGAAAAACCTGGGTGTCGAACTCGACCTGAACGCCATCCTCGTGGCGACAAAGGACACGCACTGGCAGCTGGGTTTCAACATGGCCTACAACTACAACGAGATCACCAAGCTGACCGCTTCCGACGAGAACGCTACGGGCGTCGAGACAGGCGGCATCTCCGGTGGTACCGGCAACAACGTGCAGATGTTCCAGGTGGGCTATCCGATGCGCACCTTCAACCTCTACAAGCAGGTGTATGACGAGACCGGCCACCCGGTCAACGGCGTCTATGTGGACATGAACAACGACGGCCAGATTACCTCTGACGACAAGTACATGGACAAGCACCTGAAGGCCAGCCCCGACTTCACGTTCGGCTTCAACACCAACTTCAGCTGGAGGAACTGGACGCTGGCCCTTTCCGGCCACGCGTCCGTCGGCAACTGGGTCTACAACAACGTGGCCTCCGACACCGAGATGCTCGCCGACCTGTGGACCAACAGCTTCATCAGCAACCGCGTCGCTTCGGCTCCGTTCTCGATGTTCTCCCAGGCACAGTACCTCTCGGACTATTATCTGCAGAACGGTTCGTTCCTGAAGCTCGACAACATCACGCTGGGCTACACGTTCCCGAAGCTCTTCAAGGTGGCCGAGAACAATGCCTCCCTCAACATCTTCGGAACCGTGCAGAACATCTGCACCCTCACGAAGTACACCGGCATCGACCCCGAGGTCTTCAACGGCATCGATGGTGCGGTCTATCCGCGTCCGCGCATCTTCACCCTCGGTCTCAAGTTTAACTTCTAAATCAGGTGTGCCTTATGAAACAGATTAAATATTTCCTCAGCATACTTGCAGTCTCCGCCCTTCTGGCTTCCTGCGTCGGCGACCTGAACGTTACGCCGATCGACCCGAACATCAATACGGCGGACAAGGCCCTCACCAGTGAGGCGGCCTATACCGATTATCTGGCCGGTGTCTACACGGGCTTCGCCACCTCCGGTTTCTACGGAGCCAACGGCTCTGCCTCCATCTCCGGCCTGGACGGCGGTGCATCGCAGTACATCCGCGGCCTGTATCACCACAGCGAGCTGACCACCGACGAGTCGGTCTGCGGCTGGAACGACCAGACCATCAAGAATTTCCACTGGATGAACTGGACCACCGACGATACCTTCATCTATGCGTTCTATTCCCGCATCTTCATGCAGGTGTCCGCAGCGAACGAATTCATCCGTGAGCTGAAGGCCTCCAACCTGACCTTCACCAACAAGGAAGAGTACATCGCCGAAGCCCGCGTGCTCCGCGCCATCGCCTACTTCCACGCCATCGACAACTTCGGCAACGTGCCGTTCGCTGATGAAAACGACGTGGTGGGCTCCTTCCCGAGCCAGATCAAGCGCGCAGACCTCTTTGCATGGCTGGAAGACGAACTGACCGACCTGATCAACAACAGCGCCCTGGCCGCTCCGCGCGCCAACGGGTTCGCCCGCGCTGACAAGGGCGTGGCGAAGTTCCTGCTTGCCAAACTCTACCTGAACGCAGAGGTGTACACGGGCAGCGCCCGCTGGAATGACTGCGCCAATGTCCTGAAAGACCTGATGGACGACGGCTACAGCCTGCATACCACCTCCGCCGGTGAATTTTCGCCGTACCAGGAGCTCTTCCTGGCCGACAACAACCGCTGCACTGACGAGATTATCTTCGCTATCGAGCAAGACGGTGTCAATACCACCAGCTACGGTGCGACCAACTACCTGATCTTCGCCTCCACGGGTGGCGAGATGGACCCGGAAGAACTGGGTATTTCCTCCGGTTGGGGCGGTCTCCGCACCACGCCGGAATTCTACCATCTGTTCACCAGTTCCGATGCCCGCAATCTCTTCTACACGAAGACGCAGCAGGAAAGCATCGACGATATCGGCGAATTCACCAACGGCTACGCCTTCATGAAGTTCCGCAACCGGACGAGCGACGGCGGCTATGGCAAGGAGAAGGGTTTCGTCGACACCGACTTCCCGATGATGCGCTATGCCGACGTGCTGCTGATGGCGGCCGAGTGCGCCGCCCGCGGTGCCTCGATCGACGGTCTGAGCGCCTTCAACCAGGTTCGTTCCCGTGCCGGTGTTCCCGCGGCCAACGGTCTCTCCCTGAATGATATTATCGACGAGCGTGGCCGCGAACTCTACCAGGAGTGCTGGCGCCGCAGCGACCTGATCCGTTTCGGCCTGTTCACTTCCGGCTACAACTGGCAGTGGAAGGGCAACGTGAAGGAAGGCAAGGATGTGGAGTCCTACCGGACCCTCTTCCCGATCCCTGACTCCGACCGCCTGGCCAACACGAGTCTCGAACAGAACCCCGGTTATTAATAGGAGGACAACCCAATGAAAAAGATATTTTCCATTCTTTTTGTCAGCATGATGGCCTTCATGGCCGTCTCCTGCTACACGGAAGATCTGGCGGTGTTCGACCTGTCCAAGGCCAAGGCCCCTGTGCTCGGCTCCTATGAGGTGGGTGACAAGGCCATCACGGCCAGCTACACCCCGGGCAGTTTCAACCAGAATTTCAACAAGAACGTACAGCCAAACCACTTCTTCGTGATTACCAATGTGGACGGAAAATCGGTCAGCAAGACCGTGACCACTTCCAACAAGGACGGTGTGCTCTCCGCCAGCATCAACAGCCTCAACAATACCCTCATTTCGATGGGTTACAAGGAAGGTGATGTGGTGAGCCTCGTGATCCACATCCGTGCTTCGATGCAGACCAATGCAGGCGACAACGGCCGCAACGGTTTCGTTGATTCCGATGGTACCATCGAGATCCCCAACTTCGAGATCGTATTCCCGAAGGGCAGCCCGTACATGGAATACACGGAAACCAGTCCGTACAGCGTGATCGGTTCGCTCTCGAACTATGAGATCAGCTGGGACGGCGACCTCGAGATGTGGATGACCCCCGACGGTACCCAGCATGTGGCCAAGTGCGTCACGATCAATGCGGGCGACGAATTCAAGTTCCGCAAGGACCAGGATTGGGGTGTCAACTTCGGTGGCGACTTCGGTAGCCTCGGTTCCCCGTTCGAGGTGACCCAGGATGGCCCGAACATCGTGGCTCCGGCCGGTGTCTATGACCTCTGGCTAGACCTGGATGCAGGAACGGCAACCCTTACCGAAGCCTTCCAGGCATACCCTGACCACAAGGAGGCCAGCAACTGGAGCGTTATCGGCTCGCTGGCCGAATACGGCATCAGCTGGGATGGTGACATCCTCATGCTCACCGACGGCACCACGCACGTCGCACAGGGCGTCAAGCTGGCTGCTTCCGACGAATTCAAGTTCCGTCAGGACAAGGCCTGGACCGTGAACCTCGGTGGTGACTTCGGCGGCCTCGGCTCTGACTTCGAAGTGACCCAGGACGGTCCGAACGTCAAGGTCGGCGGTGACGGCATCTTCGACCTGATCGTCAATCCGGGTGCCGGTACGGCCCAGGTAGTCGAGACCCTCGGCGGCGGCGTTTCCGGCAAGATCGGTGGCGACGAACCCGAACCGGGTCCGGAACCTGTGCCTGTGACGGGCTGGAACATCATCGGCCTGAACGGTGACTGGGAGAATGATATCCTTGCTACTAACAACGGCTCTCTCTGGACGGCTTACATCACAGCTGAAGGCGACACCGAATTCAAGTGGCGTAAGGATGCCGGCTGGGACGAAAACTATGGTCTGGCAGACGGCGCTACCGTCGTCATCGGTGAGCCGATTCCGGCTGCCGCCGATGGCCCCAATATTCCGATTGGCGCCGGTTTCTGGAAGGTCGTCCTCGATACAGAGGCCATGACCATCACCATCACCGCCGGCGACGTCTGGAGTCTGATTGGCGACTTCAACGGCTGGGCTGCCGACGTGGACATGACCCTGGTCGACGGCAAGTGGGTCAGCCCGGTGACGAAGATCAACGCCAACGGCTTCAAGATCCGCTACAACCACGACTGGACTGTCAGCGTAGGCGGTACCTTCGAGGCCTTCAAGACCCCGTTCCCCGTGGGTGACGAAAACATCATGCTCCCTGCTGAAGGCGAGTACATCGTGACCTACGATCCCGAATCCCAGACCATCATGGTCGAGAAATCGATCAGCGGCTGGAACGTCATCGGCCTGAACGGTGACTGGAGCGATGACGTCATCGCCACGGAAAAGGACGGTGTGTGGTCGGTCCGCGTCAATGCGCCGGAAGCCACCAACTTCAAGTGGCGCAAGGATGGCGGCTGGGACGAGAATGTCGGCGGTACGCTCGTGGAGATCGGCGTTCCTTTCGAAGGAGGCCAGGATGGCCCGAACATCGACCTGCCGGCTGGCTACTGGCTGCTGAGCCTCGACATGACCGGCGCCACGCCGATGCTGACCGTCGCGGACGGTGAAGTCTGGTCCCTGATCGGCGACTTCAACGGCTGGGGCGGCGACGTCGACATGGTGTGCGGTGATGACGGTGTGTGGGTGAGCCCGCCTACCTATCTCAATGCCAATGGCTTCAAGATCCGTCATAACCACGACTGGACGCTCAGCGTGGGCGGTACTTTTGCCGCGCTCGGCGAACCGTTCGAAGCCATCAGTGAAAACGGACCGAACATCATGCTGCCGGCCGACGGTGAGTACATCGTCATGTACGACGCGGTCAACCAGACCATCACCGTGAAGAGCGGCGTGAAGTCATGGAGCGTGATCGGCGTGAACGGCGACTGGGGCACTGACTATGTGATGACCGAGGTCGCCCCCGGCATCTGGATGAGTGAACTCCTCGAAATCACCGAGCCGGGCTGGAAGATCCGCTTCGACAAGGACTGGGGCGTGAACCGCGGCGGCAAGCTGCCGGAAGATGCGCCGTTCGGTACCTATGTCGCTGCGCTGCAGGATGGCCCGAACATGCCTTTGACCGGTGCCTTCAAGGTGGTTTACAATGCCAACAACGAGACCCTCGGCGCCCTCGGATGGGGCGTGATCGGCACCATCACCGGCTGGGCTACCGATATTCCGATGAACCTGGCTTCCGATGGCAAGTGGTACAGCGTGCCTGTGACGCTCGCCGAAACGGATGAGATCAAGATTCGCTGGAATGGTGACTGGAGCATCAACTGCGGTGGTACCTGCGAGGCGGTCGAAACGCCGTTCTCTGTTGCGCAGGACGGTCCCAACATCAAGGCGCCGGCTGCCGGCACCTATATGCTGGTTTACGATCCGACGGCTGAGCAAGTCACACTGACCAAGAACTTCTGGGGCCTGATCGGTGACTTCAACGGCTGGGCTGCCGATGTCTTCATGATGTACGACGGTACCTCCTGGGTGGCCTACCGCCAGACCCTCGCCGGTGGCTGGAAGATCCGCCAGGGTGCCGACTGGGGTGTCAACCGCGGCGGTACGTTCATCGAGGCAGGCACTGCCTTCGAAGTCGTCCAGGATGGCAGCAACATCAACGTAGGCGAACTCGCCGACTTCGACGTGTACTACGTCCCCACCGAAGAAAAGATGGTCATCGTCAAGTAACGCGAACTTGTCATTCCCGGCTTGACCGGGGATCTCAAACCATCGATGCCCGACCTCCTGTGAGGCCGGGCATCTTTGTTAAGGCGGCAGGAGCAAAAATCGATAGATTCCGCTCCTGCATCGTCATAGGAAGACTATGCGAAATGGACGGCCGTCAGGTTTTTCGCGAACTGATGGACACCTTTTTCAATCCTTTCAATGGTTTTTCGGGAGGGCTTGCTACGGCCGTGGAGATAATGACCGAGTTGAGTCTGATTTACGCCCGTGATGCGCTCCAAGCCTGCCAGGCTGAAGGCTTCGCAGTATTCGTCCAGAAAACTGGCCGTGTCGTAATAGAAATCATACTGGATCTCTTCAAACGGTTTCCCGCTCTCCTCGTAGTAATCGCGCATTCCCGCATACGATTGTTTAAAATCATCAATAGCTTCTTCCACGGTTTTTCCCTCTCCAAAGAGGCCATAATCCAACCCCGCGTCTTCCATGTATGCGGAGAAACCATATTCGGATTTCTCTATAAATACTTTTACCTGTTTCATCTCCATCGGTTTATTTCAGTCCGGCATCTTTCTTAATCTGGTTCAAAGTCTCTTTCGGCACTTCTAACGATCCATAGTTGCTCATTTTGAAAGTCTTTCCTGTCGTTGGGCTATACCAAAGAGGATGTCCGTTCGTTTGTTTGCCCGTGTCGTAACAACCCATCCGCCTCAACTTACCGGCCAATTCATTGTACTTCATTTTTCGCCAAGCAAAGATAGGAAAATTCCTATTGTTTAACAAATTCTACTTTTGCGCAAGATACGGCCATTGAGTGTAGGTAACCAGAGGCTAAACGTTTATAACGTGTATTGACTTTGCACTGCGTGAAATTGAGAAATTTGATAGATTATTTGTAACTTTGATAATTATCCTGAATAAGTTCCGCTATGGGGAAAAAGTGCTCTCTCGTTTTATTATTGATTCTAACGCTGACGGGTTGCGTAAAGGAAACATGGCTTCAAAACAACGGCCTTTCTTTCAATTGCTTCAAGGTCTCCTTTGAACAAGATAACCAGACAAAGGTCCATCTGGAAGAAGGAAATGCCGTCAAGTGGGATGATGGTGACAGGATCTTTGTTTTCAGCGATTTGCAGACAACGCCCACGATGTTTGAGCGTGAAAGGGATGGACAGTTCCGGGGTGGGACGGTTACCGGCAATCGGTTTTTTGCATATTATCCCGAACTATTGTCTCCTGATACGGAAGCGCCCCTGCGCATAACCATTCCTTCCGAGTGTTTGGGTATTTATCGAAAGGTCGATTTCCATATGCTCCCCATGGTGGCGCAAAGCACAGACAACAGTCTGTCGTTCAAACAGACATGTGGCGTTATCCATTTCTCCATCCAGTCAGACGATGGTCGCTGCGAATGTGTGACTTTCCAAGGAAATGAAATGGAGACGGTTTCCGGAAGCGCTTCGCTGGAAATAGATGCGGAAACACCCGTCGCCCGTTTCAAGGAAGATGGGGGAAATATGATTTGGTATTGGCAGGAGTTTACCTTGGATGGAGGGACTGATATCTATGTCGTGCTTCCGCCTATGACCTTCAATAAGGGCTTTACGATCCGTTATCGAAAGCGGGGTTCAGAAGAATGGTTTTCCCGCTCAACCCTCAAACGGCTGACGGTAGAACGGGGTATCATGTACCACTATGTACTTGACAAGAACGAGGACCCCAGAGCCACGGAAGAGGACCGGGAGGAGGAAAGGAATTCACTGATTGCTCTCTATTCGGCTACGGGTGGTTCTGATTGGACATTCAATGAAAATTGGTGTTCCGATGAGCCCGTTGAGCAATGGTATGGTGTGGAAACAGACATCTATGGCTTTGTGCGCCGTATAACGCTGTTTTCAAACAATCTGTCAGGGCGTATCCCCGATGATATTGGCGCCTTGAGTCACTTGGAGACACTTGAACTGTTTGAGAATCCTGATTTGACCGGAACGCTTCCAACAACGATAGGAAAGCTGTCCAACCTCAGGATGTTGAATCTGAATACCTGTAATTTATTAGGCCCCCTCCCTTCGGAAATCGGTAACCTGGGCAATCTGGAGACCCTGCATTTGTTTTTTAATGAGAATCTTTCCGGCAGCATTCCGCCTGAGATAGGACAATTGGCTAATATCAAGTCGATCCGTCTGGAGCACTGCAACTTGAGCGGTAATCTCCCTGAGGGGCTGGTAAACTTGCAGAACCTGGAGTGGTTTGCCTGTGGTTTCAATCCTTTGTTAAGCGGAACCGTACCGGGAGCCTTTGCCCACTGGAATTACTGGAAGGAAGGCTGGGGGGATATGGTTGTGGAAACCGGGCTCAAGTGGAGTGAAGAGACTACGCCGACCTGCCCTGTCTTTAGCGTGACAACGTTGGACGGAACCACCGTTACCTCGGATATCATCAAGGACAACAAACTGACTGTCTTGTTCCAATGGGCGACATGGTGCCCCTTCACGCCACAATTCCTCCCGTTGTTGAAAAGTGCCTATCATCGTTTCAAGGACAAGGGATTTGATGTTCTGGGATGGACGACTGAACAAGATGAATCTGCTATCAGGCAATATATATCAGATAACGGGATGGCTTGGCAGAATTTCCTTTACAGCAGTCCTGATACGCCACCCGGCCCGGGCTATAATCACATTGGTGCCGAAGGAGCCCGCGAATATCCCACGGGGTCTTATCCGGCTATCACAGCTTTTGACAATGAAGGGAAGCTGGTTTATACCAATGTGACAGGGGCCTCCCAGATGGAGACTTTTGGACCCTTCGTTGCCCAATGGTTTGACGACCCTGAATGGAATTGGCAGGAAGGGAGCCAGGCTTATGAATCCACGGATTTCTCCCGTGACGGACAAGTGCATGTACTTCAGGAAGCTACGGTGGGCGCTGGCATAGACCTCGTCATTTTGGGAGATGGCTATTCTGACAGACTGATTGCGGATGGAACGTATGAGAAAGTCGTTCTGGAAGCAATGGAGGCTTTCTTCTCCATTGAGCCTTACAAGACCCTGCGGAAAATGTTCAACGTAAAAATGATCGATGTGGTTTCCTCCAATGAAGGCATTTGGGAAGGCGCCAACACGGCACTTTCCACCAGATGGCTCGGAGACACGAATGTGGGAGGAAATGACGACAAGGTTATCGAGTATGTCTCCAAAACCATTCCCGGAGAACGGCTGGATGACTGTGTGTCGGTTGTCCTGATCAATAGTAATTTCTATGCCGGAAGGAGTATCCTGTATATACCCCATGCCCCTTCTGGATGGGGAAGCGGCTTCTCCATCGCCTATTTCCCGGCCAACAGGGAATATCTGGCCTATTTGATGTGTCATGAAGCGGGCGGCCACTGTTTTGCGAAACTGGACGACGAGTATGTGATGGATTCGGGTCGGATTGATGAGGAGACCATCGCAAATCTCAAGGAAGGCGCCACCCAGTTCGGCTGGCATAAGAATATCGATTTCACCAGCGACCCTACCCTAGTGAAATGGAGTCATTTCCTGCAGGACAGCCGCTACAGGAACGAAGATCTGGGCGTGTTTGAAGGGGCATATTACTATGCGAAAGGTGCATATCGTCCCAGCTACAACAGTATTATGAATGACCGCGACCCGTTCTATTTCAACGCGCCGTCTCGGGAAGCGATCTGGTACCGGGCGCACAAGCTGGCTTTTGGCCCGGATTGGGAATACAGTTATGAGGACTTTGTGGCATACGATGCCATTAACCGAGCCTCTGTTTCGGCCGCTGCCGCGCCGAAGACCAAAGCAAATTATGTCGAACAAGTGCTCCCGCCGCTGGCTTCCCCGGTGGAGAAGGGGCGAACCTGGAAGGACGGATTAAATGAAAATCGTTAGTAGTATGTTGAAAATAAGAATCTTCAGTATTGCGGCGCTCTATTGCTTATTGATGGGCGTTATGGGATGCGTAACGGAAGTGCCTGTGGCGTCGGTCAGTGTAAGTCCGTCGAGTCTTTCGCTTACAGAAGGCGAGTCTTCCCAATTGCAGGCGACGGTCAGTCCGTCCGATGCGACGGACCCTTCCCTGTATTGGACTTCGTCTGATAATTCAGTGGCGTCGGTAACGTCCTCAGGCCGGGTCTCGGCGATGAAGCCGGGCTCTGCTACCATCACGGCCAAAGCGGGGGAGAAATCCGGTACCTGCCGTATCACGGTAAATGCCAAGGTGATTCCAGTTTCATCAATCACACTCAGCAAAACCGAACTGGCATTGACGGAAGGAGACAGCGAAACGCTGACCGCGACGGTAAAACCGGATGACGCGACAGACAAGACTGTCACTTGGAGTTCTTCCGATCAGACGGTCGCAAGTGTGGATGCCGCCGGAAAGGTGACGGCAAAGAAAGCGGGTACGGCGACCATCACGGCGAAAGCCGGCGACAAGACGGCGACCTGCAAGATTAACGTCGAAGCCAAAGTGATTCCAGTGTCGTCGATCACGCTCGACAAGTCGGAACTGACATTGACCGAGGGCGACAGCGAGACGCTGACCGCGACGGTGAAGCCGGACGACGCGACAGACAAGACGGTGACCTGGAGTTCTTCCGATCAGACGGTTGCAAGTGTGGATGCCGCCGGCAAGGTAACGGCGAACAAAGCGGGTTCGGCAACGATTACGGCTAAAGCTGGCGAACAGAGCGTTTCATGCGAAGTCACCGTAAAGCAAAAAGGCCTGGATGGCGGCAATCCGGAAGCGTTTGGAAATGAAAACAAACAATGGTAATGATGCGCCAGAGGGAATGACGATTATTCGAAATACTCCCGGTAGAATTCGTCGGGGCTGACGACGGGCGGGCCGAAGGTGCCGTCGAAACCTTTGTCGCCGCTGATTATCAAGTCGCAGTAATTGTCGATGGCGATGGAAGTCTGGACGGCATCCTCAAAATCGTCGTAATAGTACTTGGCGGCCATTAAGATATGATGTTGCAACGTATCGCAGACAATCAGGTCATTACAGAGTTTCTTCATCATGGTACCGATTTCCTTGACACGGGATTTGTTCCCTTTTGTAAGAATATATGTCAAATCAAGGAGCGATTGTGTGGACGTATAGGCAACGATTTTTTTGTTATGCATGGCTTGAAAAATAACCTTCGCAGCATAGTGGTAGGGTCGACTATCCAGAGAGGCGTCAAGCAGGATATTCGTGTCGAGAAATACGTGTTTCATAGGCCAAGTATTGCAGCTAAACGGGGATCTTCCTGTATTTCTTCTTCGGTTAAGTCTAGCGAGTGAACAATAAATCGCTCCCATTCAGGATCCGGTTTCAGTTCGCTGATCTTGATCTTGGGTTCCGGTTCGGGGTAGGCGGCGGCTTCGAGCGTTTCCACCGCGAAGCGATTGAAAGACATGTGACGTCTGCGTGCAGCCATGCTGATGGCTTCATAGGTCTCGCGCGGCATCCGGAGGATAGCTTGGACCCGGTTCTCTTGTGGTGTGACTTTCATGGTCGTTATTTTTGTCATTCCGGGCTTGACCCGGAATCTCAAAGCAAAGATACAAAAAAATGATATCATCCAAATGAGATGATATCATTATTCTGCGGAACAAGACCCGCGTCCTTTGCTATCGCTTACTGCAGGAAGACGGCGGAGGAATAGGCGCCCAGCGCCACGGCACCGTTGGAAACGGTCACCGTTCCGTTGGAAACGATCAGCTTGTCGGTCTTGTAGTTGCTCAAGGGGAGCACAGGGGCGCCGTTACCGAAGTTGTGGACCACCAGCACGGTCTGGCCTTCGTGGGTCATCTTCCAGATGGCTACCGCGCTGTTGGGGCTGGAGACAGCCTCGATGGTGCCTTTGGCCAGCGCTTTCCATGCGTTGCGGGCCTGTGCAAACTTGCGATAGACCCGCAGCACGGACGCCGCGTTCTGCTCTTGTGCCTCTACCGAGATGTCGGCAGTGAGCATGTTGTTGTCCACCTTCCCGCCCAGGGGGGCTGAAGCAACACTGCCGCTACGCGTCCATTTGATGGGCGCACGGACATATTCGTCGCCCTTGCCCTTGTTGCCCCAGTAGCCGAGTTCCTCGCCCTGGTAAATGTAGGGCTTGCCCGGCGAGGTCAGCAGCACCGCAGCGGCCAGTTTCTCCTTGGCCACGTCGCGCCCCAGGTCGTTGGCGGCGCGGTCCTCGTCGTGGTTGGTAAGTTTGATAGCGTCGATGAAGTCCGAACGGTACTTGCGGAACTGATCCTGGAAATAGATGACCGTTGTGGCGAAATCGTCGCCCTTGCCCTTGCCGATGCGGTCCTTGAGGGTGTACCAGTAGTAAAAATTGAAATTCGACGGCAGACCTTCGTAATAGGGCGCCATCTTCTCGGCGTTGTCGCACCAGGCCTCGCCCACCATGTAGAAATCGCCTTTGCCGCCGTGGGCCTTCCAGGTGCTGTTGCAGCGGTCGTACCACTGCTTGAGGAACGACACGTTGGCGGCCGTATTGTTCTGGTATATCCAGATTACCGCGTCGAGGCGCATACCCGCAATGCCCATGTCGATCCACTTGTCGGCCGCTGAAGCCAGGTCCTTGAAGGTCTCCGAGTCAGAAGCCTTGGCATGAGGACCGTAGTACAGGTCGGGCATAGAAGCGTCGAAGCTGGCCCAATAGCGGGCAGCGTCACCGCCAAAAGTGATATCGCTCGCCGTAGTGCTGTTGAGGGAGTAGGCAGTGCCGAAAGTCAGGCCCTTGTTGTTGCCGCCCCACTTGGTGCCGCTGTCCCAGCTGGTGGTAGAGGTCCGCACGAGGAAACCCCACGAGGAGTCGAAGTCGATGGTGATCTCAAAGATATTGGAAGCGGTCTCGTAGAGGCCGGCCAGCTTGCCGTCACCATAGTAGATCCATTTGCTCGCCGAACTGTTCGACGACTGCGCGGCGTCCGTGCTCTCGGTCACAAGGATGGTCTTCTTGCCCCAGTCCAGCTTGAAATGGAGACGGCCCTTGTAGCCCGCGTTGCCGGATGTAATCGAGTTCCAGCCTCCCATGCCGCCGGTGACAGATTCACCCGGCTTGTCTTCAAAAATGAAATAGTCGTGATACTTGCTGGAAGGATCGGCCACAGCCTGCTTGAACCAGTCATTATCCTTGCCGGCGTGGTTCAGCACAAAGTCGAGGTAGATGCCGATGTTTCGGGCTTTTGCACTGGAAATCAGGTTCTTTAAATCCTCTTCGGTGCCCAGTTTCGAACTCACGGAGTAGTAGTCGTTCACGTTGTAGCCGTGGTACGACATCGATTCGTGGATCGGCGAGAGCCAAAGAGCCGTAGCGCCGATGCTGTCGAGGTAGTCGAGGTGCTGCGTGATGCCGCGGATGTCGCCCCAACCGTCGCCGTCGCTGTCGGCAAAACTGTACACGTTCACCTGGTATGTGATGCCGGAGAGTTTATCTTTCGAGGCTTGGTTTCGCCAGGATTCGTCAGGGGTAACCGGTTTGTCCGGCCCGTCGGGACCGACCGGTTCGGGTTTCACGTTCGGGCAGCCCGTCAGCAGCAGCGTCGCAAACGCCAGTGCCAATATGAGATGGATTCTTTTCATCATAACTTTCAAATATACAAATAAGTCCCTACATTTCAAAATCATTGGCCCTCGAGGAGCAAAAAGCGTGCATTTTGCTCCCGGTTGACAAAAATTCGACTTTGCTGGAGCGGAGAAGGCCTTTTTTGCTCCGGCCCGCCGACTTAAGGGCCGTGCGCTGGCCTGGTGGAGCGTTCAGTGTTCCTCGTTGCGAGTGCTCGCAGCAAAGAGGGTTCTGAACGCGCCTCAGAGAAGGCCCGTCGAAAAAACTTTCAAAAGTACTGGATATTTATTATCTTTGAAAGTTATGCGCAAGATATTCATTTTTCTGACGATAGCTGTCGTGGCAGCGGGATGCGGCCACGTGAAGGTGAAGCCGGCGCCGCAGTTCGACAATGCGCCGCTGGCAAGTCCGTGCCTGCTGGAACAGGATTCCAACGTCGTGATTCTCCGCGACTATTTCCCGACCCTGTCGGAGTCGGACACCCTTTTCGTCGCTGCTGCGGCCGACGATCCGTGGTTGCGGTATCTGGAGATTACCTCGCAGGGGCAGCAGGGCGCGCTGGTGCTCAAGAACCGGCTGCCCGCCAAGCTGGCAGGTGCCGACCCGACCCGGGCGCCGTTCATGACCACGGCGGCCGTGCCCGGGAAGGACGACTGCTTCCGCATCCTGATCGAGAACGAGGCGGATGACGTGCTGGTGCTCTGGCAGAACACCGTGCTCGACAAGGAGCACGGCATCAAGGTCATCGACCGCAACACGCTGGAAATCACAGTGCCCGCCAACGCCGAACCGATGATGCGCTCCTACATCCGCGCGTTCAGCGCTAACGCCGCGGGCATCGGCAACGACATCCTCGTGCCGCTGTGCCATGGCAAGGTGATGCGCGACGCCGGTGAGCTGGCGCGCACCGACAAACATGCGCTCGTGCTCTATTCCCTGATGATCGACCGCTTCGTGGACGGACGAACCGACAACGACATGCCCCTGAACGTCAAGACCGTGCATCCCAAGGTGGACTACTGGGGCGGCGATATCGCCGGCGTGACGAAGACCCTCGAGAGCGGCTATTTCGACAAGCTCGGCGTGAATACCATCTGGCTGTCGCCCATCACCCAGAACCCGTACGACGCCTGGGGCCAGATCTACGATCCGAAGACCCGCTTCAGCGGTTACCACGGCTACTGGCCGTACTACGCCACGGCCGTGGATGTACGCTATGGCACGGAAGCGGAACTCCGCACCCTGCTCGACGAAGCGCACAAGGACAACATGAATGTAATCCTGGACTACGTGTCGAACCACATGCATATCCAGAGCCCCACGCTCACCGCGCATCCCGACTGGACCACGCCCTCCGATACCCCGGACGGCCGCCCGAACCGCCAGCTGTACGACGAGTTCCGGCTCACCACCTGGTTCGACGACCATATCCCGACCCTCGACCTGGAACGCGCTGACATCTGCGCCCAACTCACCGACTCGGCGCTGTTCTGGATGCAGCACTTCGATTTCGACGGCTTCCGCCATGACGCCACGAAGCATGTGCCGGAACAGTACTGGCGCATGCTTACCCGCAAGCTCTATGACAGCCTCCCCGACCGCACATTCTACCAGATCGGCGAGACCTACGGCTCCACGGCGCTCATCAACTCGTATGTGAAACCCGGCATGCAGGACGCGCAGTTCGACTTCAACGTGTATGATACCTATATCTGGGCCACGACCCGGCCCGACGGCTCCTTCGAGGGCCTGGCCGGGCGCATCGCCGAGGACCTGTCGGTCTATGGCTCGCACCACCTGATGGGCAACATCACCGGCAACCACGACCGCTCGCGCTACGTGTGCCTGGCCAGCGGCGACGTGAGCCAGGACGAAGACCAGAAAGCCGCGGGCTGGCACCGCGACATCCGGGTCACCAACCCCAAAGGCTATGAATACCTGAAGATGCTCCACGCGCTGAACTTCACGATTCCGGGGGTGCCGTGCATCTACTACGGCGATGAATACGGCCAGCCGGGCGCCAACGATCCGGACAACCGGCGCTGGATGCAGTTCGAGGGCCTCTCCGCCGCCGAGCAGGACGTGCTCGCCACGACCGAGGCGCTCGCGCACATGCACAACGCCTCCCTGCCGCTCATCTACGGAGACTACAAATTGCTCTATGTCGACACGGACGTGCTGGCTTACAGCCGTTCCTATATGGGAGAAACCATCCTGACGGTGCTCAACAAGGGCGCTGAGCCCTATACCGTAGACGTGACCCTGCCGTGCGGACTGGCCATCGACGGGAAGAATGCCCTGTCGGTGGCAGTTCCGCCCGTTTCCTTTGCAATCATCAAATAACCATGTAACAATATGAAAAAGATCCTGAGTTTCCTGCTCATCCTCTTCTGCCTGGTGGCCTGCAAGAAGGCCGCTCCGGAGGAAAATGTAACCCATGTGATCCATCCCGAGTGGGCCAAGAACGCTGTCATCTACCAGGTGAATGTGCGCCAGTTCTCGCCGGAAGGCACCTTCGCCGCCGTCGAGCCGCAGCTCGACCGTCTCGCCGAGCTGGGCGTCGACATTCTCTGGCTGATGCCCATCCATCCCATCGGCGTGGAAGGCCGCAAAGGCACGCTCGGCAGCTACTATGCCGTGCAGGACTATTGCGCCGTGAACCCGGAATTCGGCACGCTGGAAGATTTCGACCACTTCCTGGCCGCCGCCCACGAAAAGGGTTTCAAGGTGATCCTCGACTGGGTGGCCAACCATACGGGCCGCGACCACGCGTGGACCCGCGAGCACCGGGACTGGTACCATCTCGACAAGGACGGCAACCTGGCTACGCAATATGACTGGACCGACATCGCCCACCTCGACTACGTGAACCATCCCGAAGTGTACGACGCCATGGAATCCCAGATGCAGTTCTGGATCGACCGCGGCGTGGACGGTTTCCGCTGCGACGTGGCGAGCGAGGTGCCCACGGACTTCTGGGACAAGGCATTCGCAGATTTCCGCGCCCAGCGGGGCGACGAACTCTTCTTCCTGGCCGAGGCCGAAACGCCCGCCCTGCAGAAGGATGCGTTCGACGCCTACTACGCCTGGCGGCAGATGCACCTGTGGTATGAAGTGGCCGCTGGCAAGAAGGACGCCGAGGACCTGGCCGACTTCTACGTGACCTACGCCGACGAAGTCGGCATGCCCGCCGGTACCTGGGCCATGAACTTTATTTCCAATCACGACCAGAACTCCTGGACGGGTACGAACCTGGAAATGTACGGAGCCGCCCTCAAGCAGTTCACCGTGCTGACCTTCATGCTGCCGGGCATCCCGATGCTCTACAACGGCGACGAAATCGGCCTGCCGAAGCGGCTGGAATTCTTTGAGAAAGATCCGATCGACTGGAGCCGTGATCCGTTCGAGATGACGCGCCTGTACAAGGAACTGATCGCCCTGCGCGACCAGCACGCCTGCCTGTGGGCGTTCCCGTGGGGCGGTACGATGGCCGTCCTGCCGACCGACCATCCGGACCAGGTGTTCGCCTTCGAACGCGAGGAGGAGGGTGACATGTGCCTGGCCATGTTCAACTTCTCCGACGAGGTGGTGACCTATAAGGTGGAGAACCACCTGGTGACCACTGACAGCGAGTTTACCTTGCCGGCACACGGCTATCATATCATCTTCAGCGTGGGCGACTGCTTCGGCGACTGCGATGAGAGCGAATTCAGCCATGAAGAAGAATAAGATCCTCCTGCTGTGCCTGGCCATGCTCTGCTCGACGGCGCTTTGGGCGGACAAACTCGACCGGGTCGAGCCGCCCTGCTGGTGGATCGGCATGAACACCGACCTCCAGCTGATGCTTCACGGTGACCGGATCGCCGACGCCAAGGTGACGGTTGACAATTCCGTCAAGGGACTGTCGGTCGGCAAGATCACCTCGACCGACAATCCCAACTATCTGTTCGTGGACGTGAAGGTGGCGAACCGGCTGGATCCGGGCCGCTACACCTTCCATCTGGAGACGCCCGACGGCCGTCAGTTCGACTTCGACTACGAATTTCTGCCGCGTCGCAACGGCTCGGCCAAGCGCGAGTCGTTCGGCCCGGCCGATGCCGTGTACCTGCTGATGCCCGACCGCTTCGCCAACGGCGATCCGAAGAACGATACCTCGAAAGATGCGGTCGAGAAGGCCGATCCGAAGAACCTGGGCGGTCGCCACGGCGGTGACATCCAGGGCATGATCGACCATCTGGCCGACATCGCCGGCCTGGGCGTCACGACCATCTGGCCGACGCCGCTGCTGTTCGACAACGAGAAGAGCTACTCCTACCACGGCTACGCCTGTGCGGATTACTATCGCATCGACCCGCGTTACGGCAGCAACGACCTCTACTGCCTGTTTGTGGAGAAGGCGCACGACAGGGGATTGAAAGTCATCATGGACATGGTGCCCAACCATTGCGGCACAGCCCACTGGTGGATGAAAGACCTCCCGTCGAGTACCTGGATCAACTATCCCGAGAACCTCAAGCGCGGCGGCGACAAGCTCATCCGGACGAATGCGGCCATGTCGACGCACATCGACCCCTATGCATCGGAGGTAGACAAGGAAAGCTGTGTTAAAGGCTGGTTCGATACCACGATGCCCGACATGAACCTGTCCGACCCGCTCGTGCGCCACTATCTGGAGCAGATGGCGGTGTGGTGGGTGGAGTACGCCGACCTCGACGGCCTGCGCGTGGATACCTACCCGTATTCCGACAAGAAAGGCATCGCGGCCTGGACCAAGGCCATCCGCGATGAGTACAAGAACCTGAACATCGTGGGCGAGGTCTGGTTCGGCGACGTGGCTTCCTGCTCGTATTGGGAGGGCCGCCGCCAGAAGGACGGCTACAATTCCCAGCTGCCCTCGATCATGGACTTCCCGCTGATGTTCCGCACGCTTTCCGCGCTGACCTCCGACGGTACGTCCTGGGAGCCGAGCATGCTGCAGATCTACAACTCTCTGGCCCTCGACTGGCTCTATGAGGATCCCTCCGACATCCTGATCTTCGTGGGCAACCACGACACCCCGCGACTGGCCCACGAGTTGGGCGGCGACGCCGACAAGATCAAGATGGCCTACGCACTGCTGGCAACCATGCGCGGCGTGCCGCAGCTCTATTATGGCGACGAATATGGCCTCCAGAGCGCCGACGGCACCACGGGCCACTCCCAGGAGCGCGTGGACATGCCGTGGAACAGTTTCACCGCCAAGCAGCTTGCGCTGCGCCGCTATGTGTCCGACCTCTTCATCTGGCGCAAGGGCTCGAAGGCCGTGGCTGAGGGCGATTTCCTCCATTTCCGTCCCGACTCCCGGAACGTGTACGTCTACTTCCGGTCGGTGAAAGGGGAGACCGTGATGGTGGTGCTCAACGGCGGCAAGGAAGATTATGCCGTGGATTGGGACCATTTTTCGGAAATAACCGCTAAATTTGCGGCAAAAGGCAAGAACGTGATGACCGGTGAACGCGTGAAGGTGGGCGAAAAGTATGTCGTAGCCCCGGGCGAAGCCGCCATCCTGGAATTCAAATAACGAAATGAAACCTACACTCTTAGTACTCGCTGCCGGGATGGGTTCCCGCTACGGCTCGCTCAAGCAGATGGACGGTCTCGGCCCTTGCGGCGAGGCCATCATCGACTATTCGATTTACGATGCCATCCAGGCTGGTTTCGGCAAGGTGGTCTTTGTGATCCGCCATTCTTTTGCGGAGGCTTTCCAGAAGATCTATTCCAAGGAGCGCTTCGGCGGCAAGATCGACGTGGAATTCGTGTATCAGGAGCTGGACTGCCTGCCGGAAGGCTTCACTGTACCGGAAGGCCGCGAGAAACCCTGGGGCACCAATCACGCCGTGATGATGGCCAAGGACGTGATCCACGAGCCGTTCGCCGTGATCAACTCCGATGACTTCTATGGCCGCGAGGGTTTTGAGGCCATCGCGGATTTCCTGCGCGGGGTCGAGGGCTGCCGGGGCAAATACGCGCTGGTGGGCTACTACCTGAAGAACACGCTTTCCGAATTCGGCAGCGTGTCGCGCGGCGTGTGCGAGCTTGATGACAACGGCTGCCTGTCGACGGTCACCGAGCGTACGGCCATCCAGCGGAAAGCCGACGGGAAAGTGTATTACACCGATAAGAGCGGGGACCATGAACTGTCCGAAGACAGCTTGGTTTCCATGAATTTCTGGGGCTTCACGCCCGACTATTTCGGCTGGTCCGAGGAGTTGTTCAAGACTTTCCTCCGTTCCGAAGACGTGAAGGTCAACCCGAAGGCCGAGTTCTTCATCCCGTATGTGGCCGACGTGCTGATCAAGCGCCACGACGCTTCGTTCAAGGTGCTCAATTGCGATGCGAAATGGTTCGGCGTCACCTACAAGGAAGACCGCCCGTATGTAGTAGCCAAGATCAATGAACTCATTGAGAAAGGCGTATATCCGCGCAGTCTCTGGGGATAGGCGATGAGTGAGAAGCTGAAAAAAATCCTGAAGTGGGCACTGCTGCTCGTCCTGGTGGCAGTGCTCCTCTTTTTCTCGTTCCGTGGCGTGGACTGGGAGGAGTTCTGGTCCGGGCTCCAGCAGTGCCGCTGGGGCTGGGTCATCGGAGTGATCGCGGTGCAGTGGCTGATCACGTGGCTGCGGGGCAACCGCTGGCGGATCATGCTGCAGCCCATCCGTACCGAGGGGACGGCGCCCATCACGCGGCGCGAAACGTACGATGCGTACGCCATCTGCTACCTCTCGAACATTGCTTTCCCGCGCTCGGGTGAGGTGGTGCGCTGCGGTCTGCTTGGCGAGACGCGCAAGACGACTTTCCAGGGAGCTCTCGGCACGGTGGTGATCGAGCGGACCTGGGACATGGTCTGCATGCTGCTCGCGGGCGTGCCGTTGCTCTTCTTCGGCCGTTTCCGCGACTTTATGGTGGAGAAGATGTTCCGCCCGGCGGCCGGCTCGATGCAGATCGGCGGCTTCTGGATAGCGCTGATTGTCATTGCGGTGCTCGTGGGCATCTTTTTCCTGATCCGTGCTTTCCGGGAGCAGATTGCCCGGAGCAAAGCCGGTGCGGCGTTCCTCAAGTTCTTCAAGGGACTGGGCGACGGCATCGCTGCAGCTTTCCGCATGAAGAACAAATGGGGCTTCTTCGCCTATACGATCATCATCTGGACCGGCTACTGGCTCTGCAGCCTCTGGACGCTGCGCGCGCTGCCGGCCGCCGATGCGCTCGACGGCTGGGATGCGCTCTTCCTGATGGTGGTGGGATCCCTGGGCTGGGTGGTGCCGGTGCAGGGTGGCTTCGGCGCCTACCATTTTATCGTGTCGATGACGCTCATGCCGGTGTATGGCTTCGACAAGGCCACGGGCATGCTCTTCGCCTCGCTCTCGCATGAGGCGCAGATCGTGCAGATGCTGCTGTGCGGTCTGATCTCGCTGGTGAGCTGGACGCTCTATCGCAGAAAAATGAAAAACGAAAACCTCGCATGAAATCGATTCTCGGCATCGGAAACGCACTGACCGACATCCTGGCGGTCCTTCCCGACGATACGCTTCTCAAGAAATACAACCTGCCGCTGGGCAGCATGCAGCACGTCGACGCCAAGACGGGCAATACCATCTGGGCCGACCTCAAGGAAATCGGCGTGCAGTACGTGGCGGGCGGCTCTGCTGCCAACACCGTGTCGGCGACGGCCATCCTGGGCATGCCCTCGGGCTACATCGGCAAGGTGGGCGACGATGAACTGGGTTCGCTCTTCCGTCAGTCGCAGTTGCAGATCGGCATCAAGTCGAACCTGCTGGTGGGTACGGTGGCTTCCGGTCGCGCCATGGTGTTCATCACGGCGCCCAATGCCGACCGCACCTTCGCGACCTATCTGGGTGCGGCGTTGCAGCTGGAGCCGGACGACCTCAAGCCGGAGTACTTCGATGGCTACGACTATCTGCACATCGAGGGTTACCTGGTCCAGAACCAGTACCTGGTGCGCCGGATTGCCGAGATGGGCAAGGAGCGGGGCATGATCATCTCGCTCGACATGGCTTCGTACAATGTCGTGGAGTCGAACAATGTGTTCCTGCAGGACATCGTCAAGAACTACGTGAACATCGTTTTCGCTAACGAGACGGAGGCGGCGGCCTTCACGCATCGTTCGCCGCGTGAGGCGTTGCAGGCGATGTCGGAGATGGCGGACATCGCTGTCGTGAAGATTGGCAAGGACGGGTCGATGATCCAGCGTGGCGATGAGTTCCACTTCGTGGATGCCTGGCCGGGTGAGGCCGTCGACGCAACGGGCGCCGGTGACACCTACGCCGCGGGCTTCCTCTACGCCCACGCCAACGGCATGCCCTTGAAGACCTGCGGCGAAGTCGGCTCCGCCCTCGCCGCCAAAGTCGTCGAAGTCATCGGCACCAAGATCGACATCCCCCGCTGGAAAGCTGCCAAGCAAGAGATTCGGCAATTAATGGGGATAAAAGAATAAGGCGGCGAGCCTAGAACAATCCGTTAATCTGCGCTTCGATCAGGTCGCAGATGGTGCTGAAGTCTTCGGGGCGTTCTTCGAAATTGAGTTTGTCGACGTCTAGGATGAGCAACTTGCCGTCCTTGTAATCCTTGACCCAGTCCTCGTAGAGGGCGTTGAGGCCCTTGAGGTAATCGAGGCGGATGCTGCTCTCGTATTCCCGGCCGCGTTTCTGGATGTTGCCCACCAGGTGCGGGATGGAGCTGCGCAGGTAGATGAGCAGGTCGGGGGCCTTGACCAGCGAGACCATCAGTGAGAAGAGCGACTTGTAGTTATCGAAGTCGCGGGTGGACATCAGGCCCATGTTGTGCAGGTTCGGTGCAAAGATGCAGGCGTCCTCATAGATGCTGCGGTCCTGCACGATGATCTCCTGCTGCTTGTTGATCTCCACCACGTCGAGGAAGCGCTTGTTGAGGAAATAGATCTGGATATTGAACGACCAGCGTTCCATATCATTATAAAAATCAGCCAGATAAGGGTTGTATTCCACCGATTCGTACTTGGGGATCCAGTGGAAATGGTTGACCAGCATCCGGGTGAGGGTGGTCTTGCCGCTGCCGATGTTTCCTGCGATCGCGATGTGCATGGTGCCGGGAGTTTTTGATTCGTCCTTCAAAATTACAACATCTTTTTCGTATTTTTGTATGTTTGAAGTAAAAAATATGGAGATAAAGACTTTCTATTTCAATCCGCTGCGGGAGTGTTGCTACCTGGCTTGGGACGACACGCGACAGTGTGCGATTGTCGACCCGGGCAACTACGGGCCGCGGGAGCTTCAGCGGATCAAGGATTTCGTGGAAGAGAAACAACTGCAGCCCGTGATGATCCTGCTGACCCACGGCCATTTCGACCATATACTCGGCCTGGAGGCTGTCTCGAAGGAATGGCATCTGGATGCGTGGATGCATCCGGAAGATCGCGAGCAGCTGACCCGTTCATTTGAATGGTGTGCCCGGCTCGGGCTGGAATACGATCCGTTTACCGGCGTGTTCCACGACATCGCCGACGGGGATACCCTCACCTTCGGCCACAGCACCCTGAAAGTCCTCCATACCCCCGGTCATACGCAGGGCTGCGTCTGCTTCCTCAGCGAGGCTGACGGTGTGCTCTTTTCCGGCGATACCCTGTTTGCCGGCAGCATCGGCCGCACCGACCATCCGGGCGGCGACTACGACCAGTTGATCGGCAGCATCGCCGCGAAGATCCTGCCGCTCGACGGCGACATCACCGTCCTGCCCGGCCACGGCCCGGCCAGTTCCGTGGGCTACGAACGCGTCACGAACCCCTTCCTGCAACCTGCCTGATCCATGGCCGAGAGCGAAAAGATAACGGTATCCGGCGCCCGCGTCCACAACCTCAAGGACATCGACGTGGAGATTCCCCGCGATGCGCTGGTGGTGGTCACCGGCCTGTCGGGCAGCGGCAAGAGCTCGCTGGCCTTCGACACCATCTGCGCCGAAGGGCAACGCCGTTACATGGACACGCTCTCCGCCTACGCCCGCCAGTTCATCGGCGTACTGGAACGGCCCGACGTCGACGAAGTGAAAGGCCTGAGCCCCGTCATCTCCATCGAGCAGAAGACGGTGGGCCGCAACCCGCGCTCCACGGTGGGCACCATCACCGAAATCTACGACTTCTTCCGCCTGCTCTACGCCCGTGCCTCCCAGGCCTTTTCGCCAGAGAGCGGCAAGGAGATGGTCCGTTACACCGACGAGGAGATCGTGGACCTGATCCTGCAGCGCTTCGAGGGCCGGAAGGTCATCCTGCTCGCGCCACTGGTACGCGGGCGCAAGGGCCACTACCGCGAACTCTTCGTGCAGTTGCAGCGCAAAGGATTCAGCCAGGTGCGCATCGACGGCCAGCTGACCGACCTGGCCGAAGCGGGGCCGCTCGACCGCTACAAGGTCCACTTCGTGGAGTTGGTGGTCGACAAGATCGTCCCCAAGTCGGACGACCGCAAACGCGTGCGCGATTCCGTATCCACCGCCCTGAACCAGGGCAAGGGCTCGCTGGCTGTCCTTACGCTGGAAACGGGTGAGCTGCAGCACTTCAGCCGCAACCTGGTCTGTCCCGACACCGGCCTCTCGTTCGAGCCACCGGCCCCCTATACCTTCTCCTTCAACTCGCCGCAGGGCGCCTGCCCGCACTGCCGCGGGCTGGGCATGATCGCCCGCGCCGATCTCGACAAGATCATTCCCGACCGCAGCCGGTCCATCGCCGACGGCGGCATTGAGAGCGTGGGTCCGATGCGCGTTAACACGATGTTCCGCTATCTGGAAGCCATTGCGCGCCGCTATCAGTTCTCGCTCCATGAACCCATCAGCGAGATTCCGGAGGAAGCCCTGCAGGTCATCCTGTACGGATCGGATGAGTTGCTGCGTATCGGCAACGACGCCGACATGGAGATGTCTACCTTCCCGGGCATCCTCGCGCAGCTGGCCGCGGAGGGAGAGGATGAAGACCATCCCTGGAAACAGAAACGGAAGGAACTCTTCCTAGAAGAGATGGTTTGCCCGGTTTGCCATGGCACCCGCCTCAAACCGGAAGCACTTTATTTCAAGATTGACGGAAAGAATATCGCCGAGGTGGCCGACATGGATATTTCCAGCCTCTACGCATGGGTCTGCGCGCTGCCGGAGCGGTTGTCCAAGCGACAGCTGGCCATCGGAACGGACATCCTGAAGGAGCTCCGCGACCGCATCGGCTTCCTGATTGACGTGGGGCTCGAGTACCTGTCGCTGAGCCGCGCCACCCGCAGCCTCAGCGGCGGCGAGAGCCAGCGCATCCGCCTGGCCACGCAGATCGGCTCGAAACTGGTCAACGTGCTTTACGTACTCGACGAGCCCAGCATCGGCCTGCACCAGCGCGACAACCGCAAGCTCATCGCCTCGCTCAAGGCCCTGCGCGATGAAGGCAACTCCGTGATGGTGGTGGAACACGACGAAGAGATGATGCGCAGCGCCGACCATCTGGTAGACCTCGGGCCCGGCGCCGGCGACAAGGGCGGCTGGCTGCTCTACAACGGAAAGCCCGGCGACATCGCCGAGGTGCCGGCCGGCAAGAGCGCGACCATCGATTACCTGACGGGTCGCGAGCGGATTGAGAAACCTTCATCGCGCCGCCCCGGCAACGGCAAATCCATCATCCTTCGGGGTGCCCGCGGCAACAACCTCAAGGACGTGACGCTCACCTTGCCGCTGGGCCTGCTGGTGGGAGTCAGCGGTGTGAGCGGAAGCGGCAAGAGCTCGCTCATCAACGAGACGCTGATGCCCATCATCAGCAATAAGCTCTACCGCTCCAAGTACCCCGTCCTGCCCTACGACCGCATCGAAGGCATCGGAAACATCGACAAGATCATCCAGATCGACCAGGCACCCATCGGCCGGTCGCCGCGCAGCAACCCGGCCACATACACCGACGTGATGACCGACATCCGGAAGTTGTTCGAACAGACGCCCGACGCCAAGATCCGCGGCTTCAAGGCCAACCGCTTCTCCTTCAACGTGAAAGGCGGTCGCTGCGAAGCCTGCAAGGGCGCCGGACTTCAGCTCATCGAGATGCATTTCCTCCCTTCCGCGCAGGTTACCTGCAAGGAGTGCGGCGGACGGCGCTACAAGCCCGATACGCTGGCGGTCAAATACAAGGGAAAGAACATCAGCGAGGTGCTCGACATGACCATTGCACAGGCCGCCGAGTTCTTCGAGCCCATCCCATCCATCGCACAGAAGCTTCGTACGCTCGAGGAAGTGGGACTGGGCTACCTTACGCTCGGGCAGCCTGCCACCACGCTCAGCGGCGGTGAGAGCCAGCGCCTGAAGCTCTCGGCCGAGCTCTCCCGCAAAGATACGGGCAACACCCTCTACCTGCTCGACGAGCCCACCACCGGCCTGCATTTCGACGATATCAAGGTGCTCATCGGCGTGCTGCAGCGACTGGTCGACAAGGGCAATACGGTGGTCATCATCGAGCACAACCTGGACATATTGAAATCCGTGGACTGGCTCATCGACCTGGGCCCCGAAGGGGGCGCGGGTGGTGGCACGATCGTCGCGGCTGGGACGCCGGAACAAGTGGCGGCCGTCCCTGAATCTTATACCGGACACTATCTGAAAGAATTGCTATGATCAAAGAGATGTCGATGTGGCGGAACCTGTTCCGCGAAAACAACGTCAGTACGCTCAACGAAGCGACAGCCTGCGGGAAAATCCGTTATGTAGTCAATCTCTCGGAAACGCTCCACGACCACCGCTATGCGGAAATCGCCAACGAGATTGCCGACCGGCCGAGCGTGAAACTCGTGCTGATCGCCGGCCCGTCGAGCAGCGGCAAGACCACCTCCTCGAAGCGGCTGGCCATGCACATGCGCGTCAACGGGCTGAACCCCATCATCATCTCGCTCGACGACTATTTCCGCAACCGCATCGACACGCCGCGCGACGAGAATGGCGAATACGATTTCGAATGCCTGGAAGCGCTCGATGTCCCTTTCCTCAACGAACAGCTGGAGGCGTTGTTCGAGGGGAAACGGGTGGAGATTCCGAAATACGACTTCTCCTCGGGCTCCCGCCGGTTCGTCGGGCAGTTCCTGCAGCTGACCGACAACGATGTGCTCATCATGGAAGGCATCCACGGCTTGAATCCGGCACTGACGCCGCAGATCCCCGAGGAAGAAAAGTTCCAGCTCTATGTCTCCGTGCTGACGCCGCTGTCCATCGACGAGAAGACCCGGATGTCAGCGGCCGACTACCGCCTCCTGCGTCGCATGGTGCGGGACAACCAGTTCCGGGGCATGACGGCCGAAGAGACCATCCTGCGCTGGCCGAGCGTCCGCAGTGGCGAAGAGAAATACATCCTTCCCTTCAAGAAAAACGCGGACACGTCATTCAACTCGATGCTTCAGTATGAGATCCCGATGCTCAAATGCTATGCAGAACCGCTGCTGCAGGTCATTCCGAAAGAATCGCCAGCCTTCCCGGTTGCCCATCGGCTGATCACCCTGATCCGCAGCGTCATCGCCATGACCCCCGCCGACGTCCGCCACATCCCCCCGACCTCCATCATCCGCGAGTTCATCGGCGGCTCAAGTTTTCATTATTAATCGAGATGCCGAAAGGCGGGCCGTGCGCTGGCCTGGTGGAGTGTTCAGTGTTCCTCGTTGCAGACGTCCTCGGCGCAACGAGGGTTCTGAACACGCCTCAGGAAGGGCCCGCTGACAGTATGACTATTACGAATAGAGGCCGCCGTTGATGGAGATGCATTCGCCGGTGATGTAGGCGGCGTCGGGGGAGGCGAGGAAGCCGATCAGGGCGGCGACTTCTTCGGGCTCGCCGAAACGCTGCATCGGGATGTCTTTCTTGAGGAGCGCCTCGTCGAGGCCTTCGACCATGTCGGTCTTCACGAAGCCCGGGGCGATGGCGTTCACCGTCACCTTCTTGCGGGCGACTTCCTGCGCCAGCGCCTTCGTGGCAGCGATCAGGCCACCCTTGGCCGCCGAATAGTTGGTCTGGCCCGGCATGCCTTTCAGGCCGGAGAGGGAAGCCACGTTGATAATGCGGCCTCGTTTTTTCAGCAGCATGGGCTGCAGCAGCGGGCGCGTGACGTTGTAGAAACCGTTCAGCGTCGTGTCGACCACTTTGTGCCAGTCTTGCGGCTCCATCCAGATGAGCAGGTTGTCGCGGCGGATACCCGCATTGTTCACCACTACCTCGATAAAATCGTCGGGATGCGCCTGCATCCAGCCGCCGAGGACGGCGTTCGTCTCTTCGGCGTTGGCTACGTCGAAGCGCAGCAGCTCGGCGGTGCCGCCGGCAGCAGTAATCAGGTCGGCCGTCTCCTGGGCCTTCTGTTCGTTGGACACATAGTTGATCAGGATGGCGAAGCCCTGTGCTGCAAGGCGGAGGCTGGCCGCGCGGCCAATGCCCCGGCTGCCGCCGGTAACGAGTGCGTAGTTCATAACAGGGAGATGGAATTACAGGTGTTGATGGCCGTGACGCAGGTGCCCAGAATGCCGTGCAGACCCAGGTTCTGTCCGGTCAGGAAGAGCCAGGGAAGGGGCGTCTGGGGCGCCAGGAAATCGGCGGTGCTGGTTTTTCGGTAGCCATAGGCGGAGCCGCCGGGCGTGCTGGTGTAGCGTTCCCATGTCTTCGGGGTGCTGGTCCAGTATTTCTCGACGGCGTCGGGCAGGCCGGGCAGCTGCCGGGCAGCCTTCCGGATGAGTGTTTCGGCGAAAGCCTTGCGTTCATCGGGCGACCACGTGCCATCAGGCGACAGCGGTGTTCCGGTGTTGAAAGTTACGATGTCGAGGGAGCGGGCAAAGCCGTCCACGACCTCGTCGCCGAAGTGGATCATATAATCGTTGTTGACGAAGATGCTGTGCCGGATGTGCCGGAGCGCACCGGGGCGCAGCTTCGCATAGACGGTGAAAGCGCCTGGACTGTTGGACAAGGCCTCCAGGTGCATCAGATAAGCGGGACGGACATGGTCGCGCACCATGCGGAAGGTCACCAGCGGATGGATGGCGGAAATGACGACGTCACCCCGGTAAGTGCTGCCGTCGGCACAGGTGACGGTGTGGTCTTCGATGGCCGTGACCTTCTTGCGAAGCAGGACCTGCTGGTCTTTCGCCAGCGCGTCGATCAGGGTTTTTCCGCCGCCCTCGATGCGCCAGATGCTGCGCCGGTAAGGATTCAGCACGTGCTTGCGCTCTTCCTCCCAGCCCGTGGAGAGGCGGAGGAAGGGCTCGTTGCAGCCTACGCAGACATCGGATTCCATACGGAACCAGGGCAAGTCGCGGAGGCCGAGTTGCCGGAAGATCAGGTCGAGCGGCTCACCGGGCCCCAGGCCGCCGACGGAGTGGAATCCGGTGTCGAAACGGATGCCGTCGCGGACGAAGGTCTGGAGGGCGCCGCCGGCCTGCGTGCCCTGTTCCAGGAGGGTGACGGTGTAGCCCAGGTGGGAGAGGATTCTGCCGCACACCAGGCCGCCGATACCGGCTCCGATGATGATGACGTGGCGCTTTGCCATGCTAGCGGATGTCGCGGATGACCAGCGAGGAGTTGGTACCGCCAAATCCGAAAGAGTTGGACAGGAAGGTATCGAAATGGCAGGACATCCGCTCGGGCAGGATGAACAGCTTCTCGGAGTCCTCGTCCGGATGCTCGAAGTTGATGTTGGCACCGATGAAATCGTGCTTCATCATCAGGATCGAATAGACGATTTCGCTGGCTCCGGCCATCCACATTTCGTGTCCGGTCTGGCTCTTGGTGCTGGTCACGGGGATGCGGTGGTCGCCGATGACGGCGTAGATGGCCTTGGCTTCGTTGGTGTCGCCGACATGCGTCGAAGTGGCGTGGGCGTTGATATAGCCGATCTGGTCGATGGACAGGCCGGCCTGCTTGATGGAGCGCTCCAGCGCCCGGCGGGGGCCGTCGACGTTGGGGTTCGAGATATGTTCGCCGTTGCTTGAGAAACCGTAGCCCAGCACTTCGGCGATGATGGGTGCGCCGCGGCGCACAGCTGATTCGTAGCTTTCGAGGATGACCGTCGCTGCACCGCCGCCCGGGACGAGGCCGTCGCGGTCGCGGTCGAACGGGCGGCTGGCTTTCTCCGGCTCGTCTTCGCGGACGGAGAAGGCGGAGATGCCGTCGAACGAACCGGTAGCGGCTGCATTGACTTCCTGGGCGCCGCCGCAGACCACGATGTCCTGCAGGCCGTTGCGGATGAGCAAGGTGCCGAGTCCGATGGCATGGGAGCCGCTGGCGCAGGCGCCGGAGACGGTCAGGTTGATGCCCTTGAGCTTGAAGATGACGCTGAGGTTCATCGTCACGGTGGAGTTCATCGACTGGAAGATGGCACCGGAGCCGCAGAGCATCGTATCTTTTTTCTCGTGGATCGTGGAAACCGACTTGTACACGGCGTCGGCGGTACTGTCGTTGCCGTAGAGGATGCCGATTTCGTTGGCTGCCAGGAAGTCCGCATCGATGCCGGCCTGCTGCAGGGCGTCACGGGTGGCGCAGTATGCGTATTGGGCCGGTTCGGGCATATAGACCCGCTGCGAACGGGGGAGTTCTCCTTTCAGTTCGGGCATCGGCACGCAGCCGGTAAGGCCGGAACGGAAGCCCATTTCCTTGCGGGCGGGATCGAGGATGATGCCGGATTTTCCGGTATACAGGGAGTTGCGCACCTCTTCCAGGGTAGTCCCCAGACACGACCAGATGCCCATTCCCGTTATGACGACACGTTTGTCCATGTAGCTGTTTCTTTGTTTATTAAATTGCGCAAAGATACGCATTTTTCGCTTTTATTAAAATAATGAGTATCTTTGCGACTTAAAAATGTTGGATAATAGTTTAAAACCTAAAAATTTAAAAAAATGACAATCGAAGAAAGAATCAAGAATTTCCTGGTTGACGAGATGGAAATCGATCCCGAGAAGATCAGCCTGGATGCCCGCCTGAAAGAAGACATGGGCATCGACAGCCTGGAAGTCGTGGATACCGTTATTTTCGTGGAGCGCGAGTTCGGTTTCAAGATGAAATCGGAAGAGTTCAAGCATATCAAGACGTTTGGACAGTTTGTCGACTATATCACGGAAAGAGTCGGATAAAAGGGATTGACGCAGTACGAACATAGCCAATGGCACGGTTCGACCGGCGGCGCATCGTGGATGCAGCGGGCAATGGTGAAGCTTTTCCGTTTCCTTCCCATTCCGCTGGCCTACGCATGCATGGCACCGGTCATTCCGTTCTATATGCTCTTTGACAGGCAGGGTTACAGGGCTTCCTATCAGTTTTTCCGGAAACGGATCGGAAGGCGGCCGTTGCACGCATTCCTCAGCGTCTATGCCAACGAATTCCGTATGGGGCAGATCGTGGTGGACCGGTTCGCGCTTTATGCGGGTCGGTCTTTCGAACTGGAAAACGAGGGAATGCCTGTGTTCATGCGGCTGGCGGAAGCGGAGCCGGGATTTGTGCAATTGGGTTCCCACACGGGGAATTTTGAATTGTCCGGATACATGCTCCGCTCGATAAAAAGGATGGGGACTCTGGTGTTTTCCGGTGAGACCGATACGGTGATGCAGCAACGTGCTGCCATGTTCGCCCGGAACAACGTCGAGATGGTGCCCGTCTCCGAAGACATGTCACACCTGTTCACGCTCAATTCCATCCTGAGCGAGGGTGGCATCGTGAGCATGCCGGGAGACCGGATCTTCGGGTCCCAGAAGACTTTTTCCTGCCCCTTTTTCGGCGAGCCCGCCCGCTTCCCGGCCGGACCCTTCATGCTCGCGGCCCAGCGCTCCGTCGCGATGGTCGCCGTCTTCGTGATGAAGGAAGGCGTTCGCCGCTACCGGATCTTCGTGCGGCAGATCGGGGAGAAACTCGACGCGGCGCTGCCCTCCCGCAAACGCGCGGAGGCGATGGCGCAGGAATTCGCCCTGTGTATGGAAAACGTGGTTCGCATGTACCCCACGCAATGGTTTAACTTTTATGATTTTTGGAAATGATTCGCTTTGACCAGATTCCGATAGAATACCTGCTTCCGCAGCGTCCGCCTTTCGTGTTTGTGGACCATCTCGTGCACCACGCGGAAGAGTGTACCCGCACGTCCTTCCGGATTCCCGAAAAGGGAATCTTCGTGGAGAACGGCCGTTTCGCCACGGGCGGCCTTGTAGAGCACATGGCCCAGTCGAGCGCGGCGCGGGTCGGCTACATCGCCCGCTATGTGCTGCACATTCCCGTGACCATCGGCTTCATCGGCAGCGTCCGCAAACTCAAGGTGTACCGTCATCCGCTGTGTGGTGAACTGCTCGAAACCACGGTGTTTTTCCGGGAAAATATCTTCGGCATCACGCTGACCGACGTGGAAGTCCGCTGCCAGGGCGAACTGATCGCTACGGCGGCCATCAAGACGGCCGGCAGCGACAAGGAGATAGACGAATAATGCATGGGCCGCCCGGCGGCCACATAGTTCAACAAGAATAACCATGAAAGAACTGATTGAAGAGATTAAAGAGCAGATTATCGATGCACTGAACCTGGAGGAAATGACTCCGGCCGATATTGATGACAATGCGCCCCTTTTCGGAGATGAGGGTCTTGGCCTCGATTCGATCGACGTGCTCGAACTCATTGTGCTGATGGAAAAGAACTACGGGATCAAGCTCACCAACCCCGCTGAAGGAAAAGCCGTCTTCCAGTCGGTGGCCGTGATGGCCGACTACGTGTCGAAACACCGCACGAAATAAACAGGGCCGGCGCCTATGTGGAGAATCTTACCGCTCGCGATCATCCAGAGCCTGTTCCTGGCCGGCGGCCAGGTGCTGCTAAAACTCGGCCTGGCCGTGTCCGGCCCGTTCAGCTGGTCGTGGTCTTTCTTCAAGGCGCAACTGACCAACTGGTGGTACCTGGGTTGCGGCATCTCCTTCGGCATCGCCACGGTCCTGTGGCTGTATATCCTGAAACACTTTCCTTTCAGCATCGCTTATCCGCTTTCCAGCATCGCCTACATTTTCGGCACGATTGCTGCCATCGTGGTATTTCATGAACACGTCAGCGTGAGCCAGTGGGTGGGCGTATTGCTCATCATGGCCGGCACGGCGCTGATGGTCAGATAATCGAGCCATGAAAAAAATGTACCTGAGCCTGCTCCTCTGCCTGTGTTGCCTGCCGCTTTGCGCACAGGCCCCTGGAGACGTGCAGCAACTCGAAGGCCCGGCCCGCGACAAGGCCATCGCCACCATCCTGCAGGCCAACGACCTGCAGACCACCCTCCAGTTCCGTTTCGTCATGACGCGCCACAGCGCCATGCTCGCCGAAGCGCAGGTGAGCCGCGGCCATGCCGCCTATGTCTACCCCGACAAAGTGCGTTGGGAAGTGGAAAAGCCCCGGCCCAGCGTATTCGTGATGAACGGCACGGTCCCGGGCGACCGGCGCCAGCAGAGCCTCCTGCGCAACGTGATGAAACTCGGCGAAAAAGGCCTTATCAACGAGACCGATTTCGTCGTCACGGTCTATGCGGCGCCGCGAATCTGGCAAGTGGACCTGGTCCCCCTGCGGCGCGACCTGAGCCAGCTTTTCAGCCGCATTACCCTGCTGACCGACGCCGATACGGGTGAACTGCGTTCCGTGGTGCTGTCCGAGCAGGGCGGCGATACCACCCAGCTCGAACTCAGCGAGGTGGTCCGGGGTGCAGCGATCGACCCCCAGGTCTTCCAGCAACCTTAATTTCCAGCCTATGTTAAAAGATTACCTTTATACCCTGCAACTCATCTCGGCCACATCGGCCCGGGTCCAACTCCTTCCCGAAAGCCCCATCTATGCAGCGCATTTCAAAGGAATGCCTGTGACGCCCGGTGCCTGCCTGATCCAGATGGCCTGCGAACTGGTCGGGGCCAGTGTCGGAAAAGACCTCGATGTAGAGGAAGCTTCTGACATCCGTTTTGTCCACCCCGTCCTTCCGAACGAGATCAGTGAGCTGGAGTTTCAGTATTCCCGTCCGCTCCCGGTAGAACAGCCCGATCTCTGGTCGGTCCACATCCTCTCCGGTGAAACCCTCTGCGCGCGGATGAAACTCATCCTGAAGCCCTGATGAACCGTGCGTCCGAGGACATCTGCATCATCATCCCGACCTACAACAATGCCGGGACGGTCTGTGATGTCGTCGGCCGCGCTGTCGCCCAAGGTTACCCGGTCATCGTCGTCAACGACGGCAGTACCGACGACACCGCCGGCCTGCTGGCCCGCTCCGGCCTGCCGGTGACCGTCCTGACCCATTCCCGCAACCGGGGCAAGGGAATCGCCCTTCGTACCGCGCTTTCCCATGCACGCGGGCAAGGTTTCCGCTACGCCATCACCCTCGATGCCGACGGCCAGCATTTCCCGGAAGATGTTCCGGTGCTGGTGGAGGCGCTCACGCAGCATCCCGGCGCGCTGATTGTGGGCAGCCGCAACCTGCAGGCCGAGAACATGCCGGGCGGCAGTACCTTCGCCAACCGGTTCTCCAATTTCTGGTTCCGTGTGCAGACCGCCCGCTCCCTGCCCGATACCCAGACTGGCTACCGGGCCTACCCGCTGGATCGGCTGCCGAACCTGCGGCTCCTGACCGCCCGCTATGAGGCGGAACTGACGCTGCTGGTATTCTCGGCCTGGAAAGGCCTCGAACTGGTGCCCGTCGCCATCCGGGTCTGCTATCCGGAAGACCGGGTGTCGAGTTTCCGTCCCTTCCGCGACTTCTTCCGCATCAGCGTGCTGAACACGATGCTCTGCCTGACGGCCCTCGTGTATGGCTATCCCCGCATGCTGGTCCATCAGTTAACCGCAAAGAAAAGAGCGTAATGAATGCCAAGCGAGCCCGTCTTTGGTGCGCAGTATTATTGCTGATACTTCCCATCTGTTGTTCTGCGACGTCCCAGCCTACAGATACGGTTTCTTTGTGGGAAGGAGTAAAAATGCACCATGGCGACCAGGTGCAGCTTTACGCTTTCAGGCCCGAGACGCCCAATGGAATCAGCGTCATCGTCTGTCCCGGCGGAAGCTATCATTGGCTTGACCAGGAGGTTGAGGGCATGATGGTGGGGGAGTGGCTCAGCGCGCATGGCATAACGGCTTTCGTCCTGCTGTACAGGACGGCCGGGTATGTGGAAGTTGCCATGCCGGTGCGGCTGGTTTTCCGGGGAAGAAGGCATCCCGACATGATAATGGATGCCCAGCGGGCGCTCCAATATGTCGGGGAGCATGCGTCGGACTATGGCATCGATCCGGACAAGATCGGGATGATGGGTTTTTCCGCCGGCGGCCATCTGGTCATGTCCGCCGCCTGCTTCCATGAAACCGATTTTCTGCAGTTGGCCGGGATCGAGACGACGGCCAACCTGCGTCCCGCCTTCGTCGTGCCGGTATATCCCGTCGTTACGATGAATCCTCCTTACGTACACCGGCGCTCCAGGCGCGGCCTCCTGGGGGATAACCGGGTGGCGGACCGGACCATGCGGGATTCGCTCTCGCTGGAGAAGCATATACCGGACAACTGTCCTCCCGTCTTCCTGGTCAACTGTGTGGACGATCCCATCGTGCTCTACCAGAATTCGGTATTGCTGGATTGGGCCCTGACACAAAAAGGTGTCCCCCATACATACGTCCAGTATGAATATGGAGGACACGGATTCGGTGCCAGCGAGGAGAAAGGCACCCCGGAATGCCGTCAGTGGAAAACGGAATTCCTGGCCTGGCTCAGGTCGCTCTATCCTTCTTCCTTGTAGGACTTCCTGTCCTTTTTGCCGTTATACGTGTATTTGATCGCATCGACGACCTCATACATCGTGGGCACCTTGTGTGCCTCCAGCTTGGATTTGATGAAGACGGCCAGGGCGTGTTTGTCGAAAGTAGCCGGATCGGTCACGACCAGCAGCTTCAATACCTGTCCGATGACAGGATGCTTTGCGGCGACGCAGATGCAGTCCTTGATGCCGGGATAGGAAGAGGCGACGCTCTCGACGTCGATGGGATTGATCTTGAAGCCGCCTACGTTGATGACGTCTCCGGCACGCCCCGTGAGATGGACCATGCCTTCCTCATCGAAATAGCCGAGGTCTGACGTATGGATCTTCCCGTCGGCGAGAACGATCCGGGTGTTCTCCTCATCGTTGACATAGCCGCTCATGACGCCCAGGCCGGATACCACGAGGGTCGAATCGGGCGCAATCTCAATGGTGACGTTCTTGTAGGGGCGGCCGATACAACCTTCCATGTATTTCCCGTCGTTGAAATCGTAGGCCGAGGCGCTTCCGAATTCGGTAGAGCCATAGCCATTGTACAGATTCGAGTGGGGCAGCGCCTTGCTCAGTTTCTCCATATCATCCTTGGAAATGGGGGCTGCACCCGTTTCGATAAAGGCGATCTTGGGCGCCAGGGAGCACAGTTTCTCATAAGAATACTGCATGATGATCCGGAGGCTGGCCGGGACAAGGAACGCCGCGAACTTCTTGAAGGGCAGGTCAAAGGTCTTGAAGAAGGCATTCATGTCCTTGAGCCCGTCCAGGATGCAGACGGTTCCTCCCGCGCTGAGCGTCGGATGGATCTTGAACAGGGAGGCGATGTGGTTCAGCGGCCCGCTGACGATAAACAGCAGATCCTCACTGAACGGGAAGCGGTCGGTAAAGTTCTCGGAGCTTGACGTCAGGCTCAGTTCGGAAAGCATGGCTCCTTTGGACTTGCCGGTCGTGCCGGTCGTGAAGAGCGCATCTGCTATGCCGGCCGGGAACTTGAATGCGTCCACTTCCTTCTTGACGGACTGGAACAATTCTTCGGTTGCATCGTGCCCGATGGGAACGGCGACAGCCTTGAGGGCATGGACTGCGCAATAGGTGACGATGAAATCGATATTCTGGTTCGTCCGGTATACGTATGGATCCTGCGGCTTGAGACCGCCGGCTTTCAATTCTTCCGCCTTCCGGGTGATGGCATCCCACAACTGGGCATAGGTCAGGCTGTCCTGGCCGCAGATGACGGCGACCTTGTCCGGCGTGGCGGCCGCATATTGCTTGATTTTGTTTTCCAGAGACATTTTCGCCCGTACCATGTTCGTGATGGAGTCGATGTTCTTGAAGTTTTTCGGCGTTATGTCTTCGGCATTCAGGACGACATGATATTTCGCAGATAAAACGAACAGAATGGTTGCGACGCCCAGCGAATCGAGTTCGGTGAAGAGGAAGTCAGCATTAAAATCTACGGCCGGGAGGGCCTCTTCCAACAAGGATTGAATTTCTTCTGTCTTCATGATCTATTAACTTTGAAAAATTATATTATCTACCATATTTTTGGCTGCCACCATGGCAATCTGCCGCCGTTCTTCGTCGGATATGTGCGAAACGACAGTTACTTCGGGATGCGACAGGGCCAGCAACAAAGACAGTTCGCCATGGCCTTCGTCGCGATATTCGACGGACTGCAGCCCTTTTACATCCCAGTTGATCATCTTGCCGGCACTTTCTCTCAGGTTCCGGCGGACGCTGCGTTCGATCTCCTTTCCCTTGTATACGTAACGTCCTTTCACCAGGGAGACCCAGTCATCCGGCTGGCCCAGGAAGAGCGTCTTCAGGGTGATGGGATGCCGGCGGACCTGCCCCTTCCTCGTAGTCAGGAAATTGAACAGGAAAGGCGGAACGAGGTAGGCCATCAGTACGACGGAGAACATGCCGATGATCGTCACTTCCGCCAGGGAATGCATGGCAGGATGCCTGGCGACGATCAGCGTGCCGATACCGACGAACATGATGGCGCTGGATTGCAGGATGCTGCTCTTGTATGACTTGAGGATGGACCGTTGCCGGGAATACTCGTACTGGCATCCTTCGGTCATGAAGATGGTGTAGTCATCGCCCTGTCCGAATATGAATGTTGCCAGGATGATATTGACGATATTGAACTTGATGCCCAGCAGGGCCATGATGCCCAGGATCCACACCCAGCTGATGGCCATCGGCAGGAAGGAGATGACGGCCAGCTCGATGCGGCCGAAGGAAAACCAAAGGAAGATGAACACGATCAGGGAGCACGCCCATCCGATATAATTGAAATTGTCGGAAAGGCTGCGGGTCATGGACTGGTTGATGCCGCTGAGTTCAAAGCAATGGGTGCCGAAGATCGCTTTGGCTTCCTCCAGGTTTTCAGCCTGGATATTGACCGGACACACCACGTAGGCCGTCCCGTTGTCCGTCGAGGTGGTGAAGTTCTGGTTGAAGACCGTTTCCAGGAGCGGCTCGAAATAATCCGGGTCTTGCGGGGCCAGCGAAGCTGACGACGCAATCAGACCGTTGAAGGAGGCAAAGGCGGCGGGGACGAAGCCGGCCTTCCCGGCCTCTTCCTGGAAGACGCGCGTCAAGGCGTCGCGGTGGCGGTCGACGAAACGGTCCCAACGGGCCAGTCGCAGTTGTTGCTCCTGCCGGGTCGTGAGGAATGACAGGACCTCATTCTGCCGGGCCAGGACGCCGCACGCGGCTAAGCTGTCCAGCAGCGGTCCGACCTGTTCCATGCTCCCCAGTGCCTCGTCCGCTGTGGAGCCGCTTCCGTAAACGTACAGCGTCTGGGCGGTCTGGGTGGCATCTTTCGCCATCAGCGCCTCGAAATACTGCATTTCGCGCCGCTGATCCCCGGTCATGTAGTTCATGTTCGACATGTTGGAATCGAATTCCGTACGGAAACTGAAGAAGGACAGGACGAGGGTGATGATGACGGCACAGACGACGATCCAGGGATGTTTTTCGGGCGTCAAAGCGGAAAGGAAGTCGATGAGCCGGCCGTTCGCGCGTTTCCTCTCGGGATACGTGGCCACATAATGCGGCAGGTAGGTGAGCACGAACAGGATGGTTCCCACGAGGAGCAGGGATGCAAAGAGGCCGAGGTCGCGCAAGGCCGTCGATTGGAGCGGGACCAGCGCCAGGAAGGCGCCGACCGTGGTGATGTTTCCGACGACCAGCGGCGTGGCGATCTCTTTCAGCGCCTGCCTCCGGTCCGGCTGATAGGCCGAATGGGAAACCAGGTGCAGGGGATAATTAATGGCAATGCCCAAGATGACGCTGGAAATGCCGATGACGATGATCGACACGTTATCACGGAACAGCGCCATGCTTCCGAGGGCGAAGAGCATGCCCCAGCCGACGGTCAGGAAGATCAGGAGGATGTTCCGCAGGGAGCTGAACGAATAGGCCAGTATGAGAACGATCAGTACGATGGAAAGGGCGATCGCAAGGATACTGTCCTTCTTGATCCGGGACGAGTTCCCGACCGCGATGGCAGGGCCTCCGATCATGTCGACGGCGACGTCCGGATATTGCTCGTGGATTTTCAGGGACACCTCTTCCAGGTAGTCGATGAGTTTCGCGTTGTTGCTCGTTTCGCTGTTCCCGAAGGGAGAATCCAGCATCACGACGGCACGGCTCATGTCCGGCGTGAAGATATAGCCGTCATACGACTCGAATCCCACCTGGCCGGAAGAAACCTGAAGCCGTTCCATGACCGGGCTGAAGAGTTGCAGGGGATCGTGCGAGATGCTTTGCGTGACGATGGCGGGATGCGGGAACAGGAGTGTCTGCTTGTCCTGGGCCAGCGCGGTGGGGATGTACCCGGGTACGGCCAGCAGGCTGTCCATCCTCGCGATGTCGCGCTCCGTCAGGAAATACGGGATATGTTCGTATACAAAGCCCGAAACACCCGACATCGCATCCATGTCGATCCGGGCGGTGAGATGTTCACACCATCCTTTCGTATCGTTCGCAAGGGCGGTATCGACATAGCAGTCGATGGCATCGACCGTGCGGTCGGGATCCCCGGGGTTGGAGAACAGCAGCAACAACTTGTTCGCGCCGGATATGTCCTGGTAGATGGACATCTGCTCCCGCTCACGCGTCCCCAGCGGCAGGAAATCGCTGATGTCCTCGCTGAAATCGAGTCTCGTCAGCAAGGCGGCGAAGAGGACGGTGAGCACGAGGAGGGACACCCGCCGGGTACCCCGGTTCCTGGAGAAAAAATCATAGATGTCCGTTATCTTCATGCCTGCTCGACTTTTGCTGCCACCTCGGCATACCGGGAAATGTAATACTTTCTCAGCCAGGAGGCCTGGGCCATATAGGTTTCTCCATGGGCTTTCAATGCTTCCGGCGTTATCCGTTCATCGATTTCCAGCCGGATGGCCCCCCGGTTGAGCAGGCGACCATGCTTGGGAAGCGCTTTTCCCGCTCCATACAGGATGACGGGAAGGATATCCAGATTCAACTGGTCCGCCAGGTAAAAGGCGCCTTGGTGGAAGCGTCCGATGCTGCCGTCCATGGAGCGTGTGCTTTCGGGATAGACGGCGATGCTGTAGCCTTTGTCAGCCAGTTCACGAAGGCGCGGGGCGATGACGTCCAGGCCTTTCGAAGCGGGGAGGTAATCAGCTTCGCGGATGATGAAGCCATAGAGCGGATTGTGCCAGACCCAGTCGGCAGTCAGGATGACCAGTTTGGGTGTCAGAGCCAGCATTGCCAGCAGGTCCAGGTGCGACTGGTGGTTGCAGGTGATGACGGCGGGGCGGGAGAAATCTTCGTCCGTCCGGCCCGCGAACGTGAATTTGTTCCCGAACAGGCCGAACAGCGATATTCCGAAATGGGCGCACCAGCAGATAAACTTGTGAAGGTTTTCTTTTTTCTTTTCAGTCCGCTTCCCGCATTTCAGGTAAATGAATGCGGCGGGGGTCACGAAGACCAGCATGAAAACGATGTAAAAAAGAAAGATCAGCACCGTTTTCACGGCCTTCACCGGAAACAGGAGAACCTTCAGGAACAAGTTATCGGAGGACATCTCAGGCAATCGTATAGAGGGTACTTTCCGCCTTGAAACGGCTGGTCCTGCCTTCCGTCAGGTCTTCGTCGAAAGCGCAGACAAGGACTGTTCGGGCTTCGCCTTTGCGCAAGAGCATCTTCGCATCCCGGATGGCCCAGGCAGCGGAGTCATCCCCCTGGGAGTACGTGATATTGTATCCGTGGCAATGTGTCTGTATGGCGATGGCGGAGGCGATGGTGTTGTGCGTGCTCAGCATGAAGATGGTCGGCTTGAGCTGTTCTTCCTGGTTGTTGACGATGTCTTCCAGGAACATGCCGCTCAGTTCGAGCATGCCTTTGGACGTAGCGGCAATGATTGCATCGGGCCGCTCTGTCCCGGCGGCCTTTAATGCTTCAAAAGCGGACAACAGGCTGGCTTTCATCATCTTGCACATCCGTCGGGTCTCCATGAGCGGGAGATATTCCCGCAATCCGCCCAGGTCGTCTTCCTCCGTGATAATTCTCCTGGAAGCGATGCTGACCCGGGCCTCGTCCAGCAAGGGCGCTTCATCTGCCGCGGGCCGGGCCTTGCTGAGAATGAGGGAGGAATCGTTCCCCCCAAAACCGAAGGAATTGCACATGACATGCTGCAGGTCGACGCCCGTGCGGCCCGGCGAGGGGATGGCGCCCTCCGGCATGGGATGGCTCCATCCCAGGGAGGCCGGCACGAAGTCGTTCAGCATGGCCAGGATGCAGATGACCGTCTCAACGGAGCCGGCGGCAGAGGTCGTGTGTCCGGTATAGGACTTGGTGCTGGACATGTCGGGCAGACTGTCGCCAAACACCCGCTTGAATGCGGCGCTTTCAGAGGCATCATTGTCGGGCGTGCCGGTGCCATGCGCATTGATGTACTGGATGTCTCCGGGCTGCAATCCGGCCATCCGGAGGGCTTTGGTCATGGCTTGCGTGGCACCCTCTCCATTCTTGGAGGTCGCTGTCTGGTGGAAGGCATCACAACGGTTCGCGTAGCTGTGGACATAGACCAGGCCGTCCGGCACGTCTTTTTGCAGGACGACGAAAGCCGCACCTTCTCCCAGGTTCAGGCCGGCCCGCGTGGCATCGAAGGGACGGCAACGCTCCCGATCCAGAATCATCAAGGTATTGAATCCGTTCAGGTGAAGCTTGCTCAGGGGCTCCGAACCGCCGGCGATGGCCAGGTCGACCTCGCCATTCTTCAGCATCTCGGAGCCGATCATGATGGCGTTCAGGGCAGAAGAGCAGGCTGTACAGATCGTGCAGCAGCGGGCGCCCTGAAGGCCGGCATAGAAAGCGATTTCCTCGGTACTCCGGCCGCATTCATGGCTGTGGGGCATGCCCTGCTGTTCGGGATCGGATCCCGTTTTCTCGAAAACCTGCTCCGTTATATCCATCACACCTACGGTGGTCCCTGAAATCAGTGCTACGCGTTTGCCGGTGATATCCTCGATGCCGGCCTGCTTCAAGGCTTCCCGTACGGCGATCGCGCCCATGACGGAGGTCCTGCTGACTGTCTTGTCGAGGGGAATCCCGAGCAGCTGTTTCATCTCGTCGGTCGACAGCTTGATTTCTCCGACCGGTATGTCCGTATGGACGGACTGGAGGTATTTCATGCGGCCGATTCCCGACTTCTTTTTCTTCAGGGAGTCAAGGACCTCCTGCTTGTCGTTTCCGATGGCACAGATAATGCCCATGCCGGTCACCGCGATTGTTCCACCCATCGTTTTCTCCATGGCCTTATTTGATTTTCAGCATTTTGAGGTCGGCAATAAAAGAATTTTCCGCATCGCAGTCCACCCAACCGTACATGATCACGGAAGGCCTTGTCGCTGCCAGCGTCGCATCGATGACCATCTGCATGGCCGTTTCATCCCTCTCGGGCAACAGCACCAGCGTGGTTTCTCCTTTGACGTTATTCCTGACGGCGATTTCTCCCAGAACGACGTTGGGCAGCGTGTTGATGAAAACGGCCGGGCTGGGGAAGAACTCCTTGGGGTCGGCGAACGTGGAAAGATGTTTCCGGTCTGCCAGGAGGGAACCGTTCTGCGTGAAGATGAAAAGGGCCCGGTCTTCCGGATCGCAGCCTTCCAGGGAATCTTTGGCGAGAAGCCCCGTTCCCACGTAGGCCAGCCGGCTGTAGAGATCCATCTTGAAGAACCTTGATCCGTCTGCCAAGTACTTCTTGTAGATTTCAGTGACCAGGGCCGAACCCTGATTCTCCGTCGGGACGGCCTGGCCGTCTACCCACAGGCTATCGGGCGTGATACGGACACGCCTGACCGCCTCGTAGCCCGCTTTTGCGGGATGGGTTGCTGGGGCTGGCGTCTTGGCGTAAATCATCGCGCCATTGCAGCTGCCGAATCCGGACTGCAGCTTGATGAAGGCTTTTTTATCGGTAGCGACAGGATGGCTGCAGATGTTGATCTTTCCGCTGACGCCCAGCTCTTCAAAGCCGCGGACGGGAAGGAGCATCCCTTCATCGATGGAACACATCGTAATGATCGCCTCCACGACCCCGGAAGCCCCGAAAGTGTGCCCATAACAAGGCTTGAGGGCGGTCGTGGGGAGATCGCCCAGCCCGGCGCCCTCGATCGCCTTGGATTCCATCTGGTCGTTGAACATGGTCGCGGTACCGTGCGCTGCGACGCAGGCCAGCGAATCTTTCAAGGCCGGGGTCAGGATCTTCTTGATGGTGCGGCACACCCCGTCGCCACTGGGGATGGGCGCGCTGACATGATAGGCGTCATTGTTGAGGCATCCGTCGACGATATACCAGGAATCTGCGTCCCCCTGAAGGTCTTTGGACAGCACGACCGTGGCGGCGCACTCTCCGATGTTGAGGCCGAGGCGCTCGATGTCGAACGGCCTGCATACGGTGGGAGACAGCGCTTTCAGGGATTCGAAACCAGCCAGGACGAAGGCGGAGAGGATATCTACGCCGCAAACGACCGCCGTATCGTAATGACCGGAAGCAATGAGCCTGTCGGCCAGCATTTGCGCGGTGGCGCCGGAGATACAGGCATTGCTTACCGTAATCGGCGTATTGACAAATCCCAGATAATCAGTAACTTTCTTCACTGCCAGGCCGGGCGCGAGATAGTTCCTGTCTTTTTCGGGAACGTCGCCCAGTTCATCGATGCCGGCCGTGGAGGTGCCCAGGACCAGGATCGTCCGGGGAGATGCCGGGTCTGCCGCGCTGCGGGCCAGGGCGTCTTTCACGGAATGGATCACCAGCGATTCGAACCAGCTGAAACCGTCCACGAGAAGGGCGGCCCTGCGGTCCTCCGGGAAGATGCCGACACAGAAATGTCCCGGTACGCCGAGGCAGCCGTCCATGGGTGTCAGGCTGGTTTCGCCCCGCTTGACAGCCGCATAGTTTTCCTCGGTCGAGAGGCCCAGTGGAGAAGTTATATTGGTAGAAAGTATCCTTGTCATATCATTTAAAAATACAAATTTAACGCTTTTTATATAAAAAAATGAATGTTTCCGTTGGCGAATTGCTATCTTTGCACCGCCAAAGAATCAAGCCGCAAGCCCCATGATCAAGCTGCCCCCTGAATTCGACGATATACGTCCTTATTACGATTCGGAAATCCCCGCCGCCATGGAGCGGATGGCTTCCGATCCCATCCTGATCCCGGCCCTTCAATTCCTGGACAAGGATATCGACGTGAATGCCTTCCGGGCGAAATTGCGGAAGATCCGTACCACGGAGCAGTTCCAGGACGAAGTGATGGTTCCCCTGTGCAGCGCCTTGTTGGACAAGACCGTGACGAAGTTCACCTCTTCCGGCGTCGACCGCATCGATACTTCCTACGGAACGCTCTACGTGTCGAACCACCGGGACATCGTCATGGACGCCTACCTCCATCAGATCGTCCTGAACAAATACAAGAAGCCGACCTGCCACATCACCTTTGGCAGCAACCTCATGGACCCGCAGTTCGTGGTGGATTTCGGCATGTCGAACAAGATGTTCAAGACCGACCGCAAGACGAGCAACATCAAGAGTTTTCTGCGTTCCTCGATGCACCTGTCGGCCTACATCAACTACGTGGTGTCGCACGGCGATTCGCTCTGGATTGCCCAGCGCAACGGCCGCACCAAGGACGGCCGCGACCACACCGACCAGGGGCTGGTGCGCATGCTGCTGATGGACGGCAACCGCAAGGCGCAGGTGGCGGCGCTGCACATCACGCCGCTGGCCATCTCTTACCAGTGGGAGCCGTGCGGCATCCTCAAGGCGGTGGAACGCTGCCGTTCCCTCGATGGGAAGCCCTACGTCAAGGCGCAGGGCGAAGACCTGCAGAGCATCATCACGGGCCTCACGCAGCCCAAGGGCAACGTGCACCTGGAATTCGGCCATCCGATCGACGTGTCGAGTTTCGGCGACCCGCTCCGCCGCGAAGACATCGTGGCCATCGCCACGCAGATCGACGCACAGATCTGGCGCGGCTACAAGCTCTGGGACACCAATTACCTGGGCTACGACCTGCTCAACGAATCCACCCGTTTCGCCGGCCTCTATGATGCGGCCATCAAGGAGCAGTTCATCGCGAAGATGGAGCACGATATCGAGAGCTATCCGTCCCTCGATGCCGCCACCCTCCGCGAACTCTATCTGAAAATTTACGCCGGTCCGGTCTACAACAACCCGGACGCCTTGAAATGATGAAAGAGAAGCTGTCATTGCCCTACCGGGCGGTCAAGGCGTATTTCCGTTTGATGATCAACGGGCTGTACTACCGTCGCTATTATAGCGTGGACGTGGACAACATCCCGGCCGACGGTACGCCGCTGGTGGTCGTGTCCGACCATCAGTTCTGCCTGAACGACGCGCTGGGCGTGCTGCTGGCGGTCAACGACCGCAAGATGCGCTTCATCGCCCGGGCCGACGCCTTCACGATCACCCCGCTGTTTACGAAATTCATCCTTTGGGTGGGCCTGCGCCCTGCATTCCGTATGATGCATCAGGGTGAGGAGCAGCTGGGCAGGAACCAGGAGACCTTCCGCCTCTCGGAAAATGACCTGCTCGACGGCCATGCCATCACGCTCTATCCCGAAGCCGGCCACCAGACCCGCCACTGGCTGGGTTTCTTCGCGCAGGGATACCTGCGCATGGCCTTCGAGGCGGCCGAGCACGTGAATTTCGAGAAAGAGATCTTCGTACTGCCTTCGTGCAACCACTATTCGAAATACAATGGCCTGCGCAACGACATGCTGGTGCGCTTCGGCAAGCCCGTTTCCCTGAAACCGTACTATGAACTCTACAAGGAGCGTCCCCGTACGGCATGGCGGCAGGTGAACGAGGTGGTCAAGGCCCGCATCCGCGAACTGATGCTCGATATCCGTGACCTGGAACACTACGACGAGATCGACTACCTGCGCAACGCTGCGTTCGGACAGGATTTCGCCAGTTCGCTGGGCAAGGATCCGGACGTGCTGCCGGAGAAACTGGAGGCCGACAAGGAACTGGTGGACCGGATCGATGCACGCGGGATTCCCTTCGAAGAGGTGCGTGAGGTGCGCGAGACCATGGAATCGCTGGGGCTGAAAGACCGACAGTTCGAAAAGAAGCCGAACGTGGCTACGGTCATCGGAGAAGCCCTGCTCCTGCTGCTGACCCTGCCGCTGGCCGTCTTTTCCATCTGGCCCGCATTGCCGTGCTGGGTCATTCCGCAGCATTTTTCGCACAAGATGGAAGACAACATGTTCGAGGGGACTTTCATCCTGCCCATCGACGTGCTCGTCATCCTTCCGCTGGGGTTCCTGCTCACCGTGCTGGTGGAGTGGCACTGGATCGGCGCCTGGTCGCTGGTCCACGCCTTTGCGCTGCCGCTCCTCTGCATCTTCGCATGGTACTGGACCCGCCTGGCCCTGCGCCTGCGCGATGACTTCCGCTACCTGAAAGCCGGAAAACGCGCCCAGGCCCTGAAAGAAAAAAGAGAGATACTATTTACCAAACTGAAAACCATTCTGAGCCATGGACAAACAGGAAATGATCGATAAGCTTCGTGCCGCGATCGCGGAGGAATTCGAACTGGAGGAGAAGGACCTCGCTCCCGAAGCGCCGATCAAGGAGACCCTCGACCTCGACAGCCTGAGCCTCGTCGACTTGATCGCGGTGATTGAGGCCCAGACGGGCGTCAAGCTCAAAGGTGTGGAAGTTACCCACATCATCACGTTCGAAGCACTCTACGATTTCGTGTTTGAGCGTATGTAAGAGATGGCTCCTTCGAGCCGTCTCTTATTTTTTCAGCCAGCTTTCCGGATTCAGCTTGTCGGTGCCCTTCCAGAGTTGGAAGTGCAGGGAGGAGGCGTTGCCGTCGGCTTCGAGGGTGCCGAGCTTGTCGCCGGTCTTGACTTTCTGCCCGCTCTTGACGCTCACCTTGCCCAGCTTGCAGTAGAGGGTGAAATACTCGCCGTGCTGGACGAGCACGCACTGGTTGTAACCGGGCATGACGATGATCTTGCGGACCTCCCCGTCGAAGACGCTGTAGACGTCGGCGCCACGGGTGGTGGAGAAGGTGATGCCGGGGTTGTCGGGGAGTTTCAGGTTGGTGTAGACAGGATGGTTGTGGACGCCGAAGCGTTCGGTGATGACACCCTGCTTGAGCGGCCAGGGCAGTTTTCCCTTGTTCTTGGCGAATTCGCCGGACAGGACCTGGTCCACTTTCGTCTGGTCTTTCTTCTGCGCGGCCACGGTGCTCTTGAGGAGTTTCTGGATTTCCTTATTGAGGCGGTCCACTTCCTTCTTTTTGGCTGCCAGGTCGGCGCGGTACTGCTTCTCGCTCTTGGCCAGGCGCTTCATGTCCTCCTGGGAACGCTTCTCCTCTTCCATGAGCTTGCGGTATTCCGTCTCGCGCTCGGCCTTGGCGGCTTTTGCTTCAGCCTTGATGGCGGCCAGCTGCTCCCGTTCCGCCTCCAGCTCCGCCTGTTTCTCGCGCATCTTGCCGGCCTGTGTGGATACCTCGCCAGCCAGGCTCTTGAGGAACGAGAAGCGGCGATAGCCCTGACCGATGTCCTGGCTCGACAGCAGATAGAGGAACCACACGCGGGAGTCGCGGTTCTTGTAGGTGTTGTAGATGAGCTTTTCGTAATAGGTCTGCAGCGTGTCGAGTTCCTTCTGGAGCCGGTTGATCTCCCGCTGCTTGGCGGTCATTTCGTCGTTGACCAGGGCGATCTTCTTGTCGAGGTCGCTGATCAGCGTTTTGCGGTCCGTCACCTTTTTCCGGATGAGCGTGAGCTGTTCCGTGGTGGCTTTCTGCTTGCTGGAGATGCGCTTGAGCTGGTTGTCGATAAAATTGATCTCTTCCTCGATCTTGCGCTTGCGCTCGGTCTGCTTCGAGACGTCCTGTTGTCCGAAGGCGGCCGTGGCGAGCAGCAGCGCGAGGGAGAGAAGCAACCAGCGTTTCATCGGCATCACTCCTGGGTCATGGCTGCCGCCTGTTTGTAATAGATGCCTGCCAGGTCTTTCTCTCCCAGTGCCTCCAGCACGGTGGCGTAATGTTCCAGGATGGTGCGGCTTTCCTTGCCGCCATAGAGCATCGCGTGCTTGAAGATGGCCTTGGCCTCGATGTCCTGTCCGAGCAGGTGCAGGATCCAGGCGTACGTGTCGAGGTAGGTGGCGTTGTCCGGCTCCGTGGTGATGGTCTTGCGGCTCATCTCCTTGGCCTTCTTGAGATTCTTGCCTTCCAGGGAGAGGTAGTAGGCGTAGTTGTTGAGCACCGGATTGTAGTCCGGATCGATCTTGAGGGCCTTTTCGTAATACTTGAAGGCCTTTTTGCTGTCACCCATCTGGTGGTAGATGTCTCCCATCGCGGAATAAGTGACCTTGTTGACGGTCGTATCCCTGGGGTTGAGGTCCAGGATGGCCTGGTAGTCGTCCAGGGCCGACTTGTATTCCTTCATCTGGCTGTAGGCGATGGCCCGCAGCTGGATCAGGTCGGGATTGCCCGGGAAACGCTGAATGGCCACGGTCGCCTGCTCGGCGAGCGGCTCCCAGGCCTGCTGGTAGTAGAGCAGGATGAGATACTGCAGCGCGGCGTCGGTGCTGGCGGGATGCTGCTCCATGTTCTGGTGCATGATTTCGATGGCCAGGTGCGGGCGCGCGGTCCGGTACCAGTAGCCGCCAATCAGCCCGTTGATGGTGCTGTCGGTGGGATGCGCGGTGTGCAGGTCGAGCATCATCTGGTCGAAGTCGTCCAGGAACGTGCGGACGAACTGCGGATTCGACGTCATCTGTTCCACCTGGGCGGCCTTGGCTTCCGGCTGGATGTACGGGTCCCGCATCACGTGCGAGATGCTGGTGAAGAAGTTGTCGTACTGCCGCAGCATCTGGTAGACACCTGCCTTGCCGAACCAGGCCGGCGTATAGTCGGGCTCCATGGCGAGGGCCTCTTCGTAGTATGAAAGGGCCAGGGAATCGCGGTAGGTCTGGGCATAATAGTCGCCCAGGACGGTGGCCAGCCGCGGGGAGTGGCAATCATCATAATAAGCGCCCAATGCGGTGTAGATACTGTCCGGGTCGGGATTCGGCTTCTTGAGCAGGAGCTCGGTCCGCGTCAGGCCCACCATCTCGTTCTTGCCGCGGATGGCGTCGATCTTGTCGAGGGTGGAAAGTGCCTTGTCGATATCGTTGTCCGAAAGGTAGACGTTGATCAGGTCGAAATAGAGGTCGGTCTTCTTGGGGAAGTCGGCTACCAGCTGTTCCAGCATCGGAAGGGCCAGCTCCTGCCGGTCGGTGCGCAGGTAGAACAGGGCGAGGGTATAGCGGTACCAGTAGTTATCGGGGGAGAGCTCCACGGCCCGCTTGAGCCAGTTCTCCGTCTCGGCTTCCCGGTTCGGGTCGTTGGCGCAGATCGAGGCGAGGTAGTAGCAGGCGGCGTCGTTGTCGGGGTGGTTGCGGATTTCTTCCTGAAAGAGGCGGAGCGCCTCGGCGATCTCTCCCTGCTGGTAGTTTTTCAGCGCATCGAGGAACTGGGGAGACTGCGCGCGGAGGCCGGTTGCGGCGCACAGGAGGGCGATGGCACAGACAATCGTTCGCAAAAATCTTGGACTATCCATCTTTTTTCTTAAATTCGTTACAAAAATAGTGGTAAAAACCCTAACAAAAAACAAACCAAAAAAAAATTGCAAACCGGGACGCAACGTTTGACCGGGCTTTTGCATCTATAATGAGCAGCGATGCGGGAAACGTCAACATATACCGAGGCAGATCTGATCTCCGGCTGCGCCAGGGGAGACAGAAATGCGCAACGGATGTTGTACGAACGTTACGCGTCGGTGATGTATCCCGTGTGCGTGCGGTATTTAGGCCGGGAGGATGCAAAAGATGTGCTGCAGGAAGCGTTCCTGACAGTGTTTGACAAGATAGGCACCTATAAGGGTGAAGGCTCCTTCGAGGGATGGATGCGGAAGATTTTCATCAACGCCTCGCTCATGCAGCTCCGGAAAAGCGACGTGCTGCGGCGGACGGATGAGATCAGCGAGACCCCGGAAGCGGCCGGTACGGTGGAGCACGGCGTGCTGGAACAGATCAGCACGAAAGAGCTCCTCGACCTGGTCGCCGGACTGCCGGCGGGGCTCAGGAGCGTCTTCAACCTTTTCGCGATTGAAGGCTACACACATGCCGAAGTGGGCGAGCTGCTGGGCATCACCGAGCAGTCTTCCCGCTCCCAGCTGAGCCGCGCGAGGAGCCTGCTGCAAAAGAAGATAAAAGAGTTATATAATGGAAACAAACGCATTTGACAAGCTGTTGCGCGAGCGCCTCGAAGGGGCGGTCGAGCCGGCTCCGGATGTCTGGGAAGGCATCAGCAAGGGGCTGGAGCGGCGACACCGGCTTGTCGTGTTCCGCCGCTGGTCGATAGCCGTGACGGCCGCAGCCGCCGCACTGGCCATCGCGCTGCTGGTGTTCCGGGGTCCCCGTACCGCCGGACCGGTGGATGCGCCGGTGCAGACCGCGCAGGCGAACCCCGCCACGCAGGTGGAGCAGCCTGTCGTGCCGGAGGTGGCTCCCGTGCAGTCGCCGGCGGAAGTGGCGCCCATCCAGGATCAGATCCGTCAATTTACGCAGCGGCAGACGGTCGCCGTGGCCCAGAAGCCTGTCGTGCCGGCTACGCCCGCTGTAGAAGAGCAGCCCGTTGCTGAGACGCCTGCCGTCGTCGCCGAGACGCCCGCGGAAACGCCCGCAACCGTTGCCCCCGTCCAGGACAAACCCGCTGACGAGCCGTCCGGCCTGCTGACGCAGGACGACCTCCCGGCTGATTACTGGGACCGCCAGGAGCGTGAAGATACCCAAGCAGACACACACACATCACAAATCTCCATATTATCCAATCTGACCACGGTCTCCTCCGAAGGCGGCCTGCTCTACCAGCCCGGCGCCATGCACGCCTCTTCCCAGACCGGCAAGGGGCAGGCGACCTCCCAGGTGGAACCCCTGGCTACCTCGCCCAAGTTCTTCCTGCCGGTATCTCTGGGTGTACAGGCCGATTTCCGGATCACGGACCGTTTCTCGATTGGAACCGGCCTGACCTATTCCTACCTGGTGTCCCAGTACGACATGCTGGTGGACAAGGTGCTCTATGAGGGAGCTTACAACCAGCTGCACTACCTCGGCATCCCGTTGCGCCTGTCATATCACTTCGTGCAGACGCCGCACTTCGGCTTCTACGCATCGGCCGGTGCCGCGGCGGAGAAATGCATCTCCCAGCGCTACGTCTACGGAAGCAACACGCTCCACGAGAAAGTGGGTGGCTTGCAGTGGTCGGCCGGTCTCGGACTGGGCGTCGAATACTGGTTCGTGCCGCGCGTGGGCATCTACTTCGATCCGAGCCTGGTGTATTTCTTCGACAACAGCCAGCCGCTCAGCATCCGGACGCAGCAGCCGCTGCAGGCGAAATTCGAGGTTGGTTTCCGGTTTAAGATCTGACGGACAGTCGGTTACGCTTCGAACACATCTTTAGATTTTTTACAAATATTTGAAAAACGGTTAATGTTTTAACCGTTTTTTTTCTTGTATGTCGGGCGTATTATCTTTGTGACGGAACATAAAGTATACGAACGATGTTGAACAAATGCTATTGTGCGACCTGCATCGGAGTTGAGGCGGTCGTCGTGACGGTCGAAGTCGACCTGTCCGTGGGAGTGGGCATCCATCTGGTCGGGCTTCCCGACAGTGCTGTCCGGGAAAGTCTGTTGCGGGTGGTGACCGCCCTGACATCCTATGGGTTCCGGATACCGGGACGCAAACTGGTGGTCAACCTGGCACCGGCAGACATCCGTAAGGAAGGGTCGGCGTACGACCTGGCCATCGCCATCGGCCTGCTGGCCGTCTCGGAGCAGATCCGGGTGGTGGATGGAGAAAAGTTCCTGATCATGGGAGAATTGGCGCTTGACGGCCGCATCCGGCCAGTGGCCGGGGTGTTGCCCGTCGCCTTGCAGGCGCGGGAATCCGGGTTTGCCGGCTGTATCTTTCCGGCCGCATCTGCGCTGGAGGCGGCCGAAGTGGACAACCTGGCCATCTATGGCGTCTCCACGCTGGCCGAAGCCATCGGGGTCCTGACCGACCGCTCGCAGTGTGACCATCTGCGTGTCCGGAGCCGGGGCTCGATGGCGGATTTTGCCCCCTCGGGCAACGATTTCCGGCAGGTCCGCGGCCAGCAATTGGCTAAACGGGGTCTGGAGATCGCGGCAGCGGGTGCTCACAATCTGATTTTGGTCGGCTCTCCAGGAAGTGGCAAAAGCCTGATGGCGTCGTGTCTGCCTTCGATCCTGCCGGCGATGACCCGCGACGAGGCCATCGAGACCGGCAAGGTCTACTCGGTTGCCGGACGGGGCCGCGTTGGCGGCCTGATGCGGGAACGGCCGTTCCGTGCGCCGCACCACAGCGCCAGCCTCGTATCGCTGATCGGCGGCGGCCAGAATGCCGCTCCCGGCGAAATCAGCCTCGCACACAACGGGGTGCTCTATCTCGATGAGATGGCCCAGTTCAGCCGCAGTTTGCTGGATGCATTGCGGCAGCCGCTGGAAGACGGGAAGGTCACCATCTCCCGGGCCAAGTACAAGGTCGACTATCCGGCGCATTTCATGCTCGTGGCCTCGATGAATCCCTGCCCGTGCGGATACTACGGCGACGATTCCAGCCGCTGTACCTGTACGCGCGGGGCCGTGGAAGGATATCTGTCACGGATCTCCGGTCCGATGATGGATCGGATCGACCTTCAGATCTGGGTCAAGTCGCTCTCGGCCGTGGAGTTGCTGGGTTTGTCGTCAGGCGGTTCGGACAGCCTGCCGCAGGAGGAGAGCAGTGCCGTCATCGCGGCTCGCGTGGCGCGGGCCCGGGCTGTGCAGGCAAAACGTTTTGCTGGCGAAGCCATTTATACCAACGCGGCGATGAACGCCCGTTTGATCGAGCGTTTCTGCCCGCTGTCCGATGTCTGCCGGAATACCCTAGAAAAGATACTTGACCGCATGGGCTTGTCTGCCCGGGCCTATACCCGCATCCTGAAGGTTGCCCGCACCATCGCCGACCTGGCCGGCGAGACCGATATCCAGCCCGCCCATCTCCTTGAAGCCGCCGGCTTCCGCTTTCTCGACCGCCGGAGGTCCTAGTGCGATGCAAACCGCAAAGCTATCCGATGAAGCATCCGGCCACCGTATAGGCCAGCCAGGCGACCAGCCAGGCCAGTACAAGCGAATGGGCTACCGTGAATGCTGCCCATTTCCAGCCCGTTTCTTTCCGGAGCGTCGAAATCGTGGCGACACAGGGGAAGTACAGCAGTACGAACAGGAGGAAGGCAAGGGCTACCGCCTGGTTCATATCCTCCCCTTCGGTCATCGCCCGGGTGAGAGACTCGTCGTCTTCCGTATGGTAGAGAATGCCCATCGTGCTGACAATGGCTTCCTTGGCCGGGAGTCCTGTAAGGAGGCAGACGTTCAGCTTCCAGTCAAAACCCAGCGGCTTCATCACGGGTTCCAAACCTTTCCCTATGTCGCACAGATAGGATTCTTCCTTGTATTTTCCGTCCATCGTCCGTTCCCTCGGGAAAAATTCCAGCGCCCAGATAATGACCGATGCAGCCAGGATGACAGTGGTAATCTTGTGAAGATAGTCCGAAGTCCTTTCCCAGACGTGGCTCCAGGTACTTCTCAGCGCGGGTTTGCGGAATGCCGGAAGCTCCGACACGTAATCGTCAGCTTCCTTCCGGAACCACTTCGTCCGCTTCATCATGATGGCGAAAAGGATCGACAGCAGCACGCCGGTCAGGTAAATCCCCATCATCACCAGGGCCTTGCAGTGGGAGAAAAAGGCGCCGACGAACAGCAGGTATACCGGGATTCTGGCAGAACACGACATAAACGGGATCATCAGCATCGTCAGCGTCCTGTCTTTCGGATTGTCTATGGACTTGGCGGCCATAATGGCCGGCACGTTGCATCCGAAACCGAGCAGCATCGGCACAAATGACCTGCCGTGAAGGCCGATCCTGTGCATAATCTTGTCCATCAGGAAGGCCGCCCTGGCCATGTAACCGGTGTCTTCCAGCAAGGAAAGCAAAACGAAGAGGATGAAGATGTTGGGGAGGAAGGAAATGACGGCTCCGCAACCTTGCACGACGCCGTCGACCAGCAGGCTGGTCAGCCAGCCGGAAGGCAGCACATCCGTCAGCCATGCGCACAGGAGCTCCACGCCGTCTTCGATCCACTGCTGCGGCAAGGCGCCGAGGGCAAAGGTGGCTTCAAAGACCAGGAAAAGTACCACGAGAAGCAACGGGAGGCCGATCACGCGGTTGGTCAGTACGGCGTCTATTTTTTGCAGGAGCGTATGGTCCGAATTGTCTGAACTGTGGTGGAGGGTTTCGACCAGCGCGCCGTGGATATAACCGTAACGCGCTTTACGAATCAGGGATTCCGGACTTTCGCCGAGCTGTCGGGAAAGGGCCTCGGACTCTGCGCGGGCGGTTTCTACAATCCGGGATGACATCGGATATCCTTCCAGGACCGGGGAAATGTACTGCGGGTCCTCCAGCAGACGGACGGCCAGGTAGCGGTCGTGGTAACTGTCGGAAAGTCCGGGCGAATCGGCAATCACTGCGGTGATCCTTTCGATGGCCTTGTCCACATCCTGGCCATAAGGCACGTGCACGTGTTTCTTGACCGGCTGGCAGTAGGTGTTGACGATCAGGGAAAGAAGCCTGCTGAAACTTTCTTCGGTCGTATCCAGGACAGTTGCCGAAAAGCCCATCATTTCGCCGAGGGTCTCGTAATCCAGGGAATGCCCGGTAGCCAGAAGTCGGTCGTAGTTGGAAAAAGCGAGCACGGCCCTGCAATCCATATCAATCAGCCTGGAAGTGAGCCTTAGGCTGTGCTCCAGGGACATCGAATCGATGATGTCCAACACCACGGAAGGTTTGTTGGAGAGAATCTTCCTGCCGATGTGGACATTATCTCCGCAAAAGTTCACGAAGCAGATGACATATTCCCCGAACTCGACCGTCAATTGTCGACGACCTGAAAAGGACAACATCCCGCCCTCGGGCTCGTGACCGATGACATCGACCACGATGCGCTTGCTTCCCTTCACGGCCAGTTCACATTCGCTACAATTGAAATTGCAATTCATGGGGCAAAGGTCACCGTTTTTTACGGAAGGGACAATACCAACAAATAGTGATTATTATTATCTTTGCAAAGATATGACCGAAATTATCGTCAACGGTACGGCCGACCTGCCCCGGGCAGCACGGGTTTTTCTCCAGCATATCGGGGAAAGCCGCATCATCGCCTTCCAGGGCGCGATGGGGGCGGGGAAGACCACCTTCATCACGGCGGTCTGCGAGGCGTTGGGTGTGCAGGACGTGGTCTGCAGCCCCACCTTCACTATCGTGAACGAATACCGCGACCGCCACGGCGAGCCGGTCTATCACTTTGACTTCTACCGCATCAACCGCTTGTCCGAGGCGCTGGACATCGGCCTCTACGAATACTTCGACTCGGGCGCGCTGTGCCTGATCGAGTGGCCTGAGATGATCGAGGAACTGCTACCCGAGGACACGCTCAAGGTGCAGATCCTGGTGGAAGACGCCGAAACCCGAACGTTGTTATTTTGACCGATATGAAACACTTCTTCCTGCTGACGCTCCTTATTGCCTCCCTTGCCGCCTGCGGCACCGATCCGGAACTGAAGGTCTATCCGCCCACGCCTGAAATCCTTCCGGGCGCCACGGACCTGGAAGCCTATCTCCCGTTGCTGGAAGGCAAAAGGGTCGCTATCCTGTCGAACCAGACCGGCATGGTCTCGGAAGACCGCCACGTGCTCGATACGCTGCTGGCCCTCGACGTCAACGTGGTTTCGATCTTCTCTCCGGAGCACGGTTTCCGCGGAACCGCGGATGCGGGTGAACTGGTGGGCAACTCCGTGGACGGCCCGACGGGCGTTCCGATCAGTTCGCTCTACGATGGGAAGGGCGGCTATCCGTCCGACGAGTCCATTGCGGAGTTCGACGTGCTGATCTTCGACCTGCAGGACGTGGGTGTCCGTTTCTATACCTATAACGTGACGATGGGCAAGATGATGTATGTCTGCGCAAAGCATGGCAAGAAGATGATCGTGCTCGACCGTCCCAATCCCATCGGCTTCATGGTGGACGGCCCGATCCTCGACATGAAATACAAGTCAGGCGTGGGCTGGTATCCCATCCCGGTAGCCCACGGTATGACTCTGGGCGAACTGGCCCAGATGATCAACGGGGAAGGCTGGCTGCCCGAAGGGCTGAAGTGCGACCTGACGGTCATTAAGTGCCGCAACTATACGCACCAGTCGCGCTATGTGCTGCCGGTCAAGCCGTCGCCGAACCTGCCTAACATGCGCTCGATCTACCTCTATCCTTCCCTCTGCTATTTCGAGGCGACGCCGGTCAGCCTGGGCCGCGGCACATCCACGCCCTTCCAGATGTACGGCCATCCCAACATGAAGGGATACAAGTTCACTTTTACGCCGCGTAGTGTGGAAGGCGCCAAGACCCCGCCGCAGCTTGACCAGAAATGCTATGGCGTGGATATGCGCGTGCACCCCTCGGACGATGAGGTTCTCGCCGGAGGCATCAATCTCGAATACATCATCGACGCCTACAACAACCTTCATCTCGACGACCATTTCTTCCGTTCCTTCTTCGAACTGCTCATCGGTACCGACTATGTGCGCCGGATGATCAAGCAGGGCGCATCGGCGGCGGAGATCAAGGCCATGTGGGCCAACGACATCATTTTCTTCAAGGAACAACGCAAACCGTATCTGCTCTATGACGAATAGATGGTGGCTGCCCCTGGCGCTGGCAGCCCTGCTGCTCGGTGCCTGCCACACGGTGGAGCCGGAACCCGAACCGGAGCCCGAACTCGATCCCGAGATCAACGAGCCGGTGGTTTCGCTGAATCCCCGCATCGACGACGGGCGCCACGCCACGGCATACGTGACCTATTACGGTTCCCTGACGCCGGATCCGGAAGTGCTCACGCACATCAACTACGCCTTCGCCGAACTCTACATGGTGGACGGTGTCTACCAGGGTTTCAAGGTGCAGGGCAAGCTGGAGCGTTTCGAATCCATCGCCAACTTGAAGAAATCCTATCCCGATCTGAAGATTTGCCTGAGCTTCACGCACGGCGTCTCCAATTCCGACAACAAGCAGGGCGGCAGTTTCTCCGGCCTTTGCAAGAGCGTGGACAACATGAAGCGCTTTGCCGAAGACTGCCTGGCCTTCCTGCAGAAATACAACCTCGACGGCATCGACCTCGACTGGGAGTTCCCGGGCCTTTCCTGGAGCGGCGCGGCCTGCGACCCTTCTTGTGACGTCGACAATTACGTGCTGCTGGTCAAGCAGCTGCGCGAGACGCTCGGCAACGAATACACGATCTCCTATGCCGGCTACTGTATGGACAAACAAGAGTTGTCGACAGGTTCAGGCCAATGGAAATTTGTCGACATCCAGGGCATGGATCCGTATGTGGACTATGTGAACATCATGACCTACGACCTGGACGAGGCGCCGCACCACCACTCGGCGCTCTCGGATTCCCGGGCCTACAAGGATTGCAACCGGGCTGTGAAAGCCTACCTCGACAAAGGGGTGTCGCCCGACAAACTGGTGCTCGGCATCCCGTTCTACGGCCGCCACTCATGGAGCACTTCGCCCACGGCCATTACCTACAGGAAAATCCTCCAGCTGGACCGACGCCAGTTCCGCCGCAACCAGTGGGACGGCATTGCCAGCTGCCCCTTCGTGGAGACGATGAACGGCACGTTCTACTGCGGTTACGATAATCCCAAGAGCATCGCCATCAAGGGCGACTGGGTCCGCAAGAAAGGGATGCGTGGCCTGATGTACTGGGAGTACGACCAGGACGACGACAAAGGCACGCTCCGGCGGGCCATCTGGAATGCAGTAATGACCCAATAAATAACGTATATGGCAGTCATCGGCGTAGATCTGGGCGGAACGAAGGTGTCCGCGGCCCTGTTCGCCCGTTCGGGCGAAATGATTCTCAAGGAGTATAAGCTCCTGGAAGGTGCGACGGGTACGGCGGCGGGTGCCGTGGTGCTCGAAGTCGTGCGCTCCCTCCGCGCGCAGCGGCCTGACCTGCCCGTTGAGGCGGTGGGCGTATGCGTGCCGGGCATCGTCTATTCGAAGAAGGGGACGGTCTGGGCACCTAACATTCCGGGTTGGGACAACTACCCCCTCAAGGGGGAACTGGAGGCGGCGTTGGACGACCCGTCTATCCGCATTACCATCGAAAGCGACCGCACCTGCTACATCCTCGGAGAAGTCTGGCAAGGGGCGGCGCGTGGCTGTACCGACGCTATCTACCTGGCGGTCGGCACGGGCATCGGCGCGGGCATCCTGCTTGACGGACGCATCATCCACGGCGCCAGCGACATCGTGGGCGCCACAGGCTGGATGGCGCTGGAAATGCCTTGGCAAGAGGCGTTCAAACCGGTGGGGTGTTTTGAATACTATGCCTCCGGCGAAGGCATCGGAGGTCAGGCGAAACTGCTGTACGGAGATCCTTCCAAGACCAGCTACGATGTGTTTGCCGGGTATGGGAGCGACCCCATCGCCACGCAGATCCTCGACAAGGCCATCCAGATGTGGGGCATGGGCACGGCGAACCTGGTGAGCCTCTTCAATCCGCAGAAGGTTATCTTCGGCGGTGGCGTGTTCGGACCGGCCGTGCGGTTCATCGACCGTATTTATGCGGAAGCCTGTAAGTGGGGGCAGCCCATCTCGATGCGGGAAGTCTCCTTCTGCGCCTCAGAAGTGGGTGGCGACGCTGCCTTGCTGGGCGCGGCTTATCTGGGAATTCGGGAAACCGGTGAATAAGGGAAATTATGACTGAAAAAAGATACAATACCACTGCCGTCTTCGTCGCAGCCTGCGCGGGGATGGCCTTTTTCGGGGTGGCGATGCTCTCGCTGGGTCCCATCCTGGGCAAATTGGGTGCGGTCGTGGGCGAGGGAGCCAACGCGCTGCCTTCCACCATGTCCATCGGCATCATCCTGGGTACGGTCATTTTCGGCCCGGTGGTCGACAAGTTCGGCTACAAGGGGCTGTTGATCGTGGCGTCCGTGCTGGCGCTGGCCGGCCTGCAGGGGCTTGCCCGTTTCGTGCGGCTGCCTTTGCTGCATGGCTCGATCTTCTGCCTGGGCCTGGGTGGCGGCATCCTCAACGGACTGACCAACGCGGTGGTCTCCGACATCTACGAGGACGACAAGCGCGGTGGCCGTCTGGGTGTGCTGGGTGCTTTCTACTGCATCGGCGCGCTGCTCTGGACGCTGCTCAACTACTTCATTGCCGACTACAACATTCCGTTGAACATCTTCTCCGTGGTGATGGCGCTCTTCATCGTGTTCTTCTGTGTGACGGCTTTCCCGCAGGCCAAGCCTTCCGGCTCGGTTTCCATCAACCAGTCGCTGGGCCTGCTGAAGTACCCGGCGCTGCTGCTCTTCTCGGTGGTGCTCTTCTTCCAGAGCGGATTCGAGGGCTGCAGCGGCAGCTTCTCCGTGGAGTTCTTCACCCGGACCACGACCATGGACACGAAGGCCGCCACGCTGGCCATGACCTGGTTCACCATCGGCATGATGGCGGGCCGTTTCCCGCTGGGTGCCATCCAGCGCCGTCTCAAGGCCATGGGCACGCTCTATACCTATCTGGCCGTGGCGCTGGTGGGCGTGGTACTGTTCACGCTCTGTAATGGCGCGACAGGTGGCTGGATCGCCATGACGCTCATCGGCTTCGGCGTCGGTGCCACTTTCCCGGTGGTCCTGAACTACATCGGCGGCGCATTCCGCTCGCAGTCGGGCACGGCGATGTCCATCGCCATCTTCATCGCCCTGCTGGGCCAGTTCACCTTCAACCGCCTTACCGGCAACGCTTTTACCCAAGGGAAATATGCCACCCTCCCGGCCTTGATGTTCACGGCCATCGTGGCGATCATGGTGATTGTCCCCATCGCATCGAAATACAGCAACAAAAACAAACAATAAAGATATGATTACACAGAATTATGCAAAGGAGTGGAAGCGCAACGCTTTCGCCGTCATGGACAAGATTGAGGCTACGCAGCTGGAGAACATCCGCAAGGTGGCCGAGGTGATGGCCGATACCATCGAAGCGGGCCGCTGGGTCCACACGTTCGGCTGCGGCCACGCCAACCTTCCGATTGAGGAAATGTATCCGCGCATCGGCGGTTTCGTAGGCTTCCATCCGCTCTGCGAGATTCCGCTCACCTTCTTCACCCACATCGTGGGCGAGATGGGCATCAACCAGTTCCTCTTCCTGGAGCGCACCGAAGGCTATGGCAAGACCATCATGAGCAGCTGGAACTTCGACAAGCGCGACTGCATCTGGATCTTCTCGCACACCGGTATCAACGCCGTCAACATCGACGTAGCCCTGGAAGCCAAGCGCCTCGGCATGAAGGTGATTGTCTTCGGCTCGGCGTCCGAGACCGGCGCCAAGGTGCCGCGTCACTCCTGCGGCAAGAACCTCTTCCAGATTGCCGACTATGTGGTGGACTCCTGCTGCCCGCTGCAGGACGCTTCCGTGAAGATGGAGAAAGAGTTCGACAAGATCGGTCCGCTTTCGACGGTGGCCTTCGTCACCACGGTCTGGATGACCATCGGTACCGTGGCCGAGATCCTCGAGCAGCGCGGCGTGAAACTCTTCATCCACCCGTCCCACAACGTCCCTGGCGACACCACCGCCCACGAACGCCTCGACGCCTGCATCCAGGAATACCGTCGCCGCGTCGCCGGTGTGTAACCGTCATGCCCGGCTTGACCGGGCATCTAGCGAAGCCTGAACCTTAATCCGACGCGCAGGTCGAACGACCAGGGGTGTTCCCGGTAATAGTTCGGCAGGTCGCCGCCTGGCTTGAAATGGTAGGCGACGCCCGGTTCGGCGTAGAGGCCGAACCATGGATTGAAGCGATACTCCGCTCCGGCCGCTCCCACCAGGGAGAACTGGAGCGGATGTTGTTTGACGGCCGTGGCGTTGCGTGTCAGGCCGTCGATCGGGAGGATGCGTCCGCCCACGAGCATCTCTGCCTCGCCGCCCAGCGAGAGATAGGCCGCCAGATGGTCCGTCTGCACGAATGCGTATCCCATCTTGAGCGGAATGCCGGCGTAATGCAGCCGGTAATCGTAGTAATAGTCGCCGTTGAGGCTGCCCGACAGCGTCTGCTTGCTGTGGTGGTAGCTGTAGGTGAGCCCGCTTTCCAGGCTCAGCCTTTCCGTCAGGTTGAGCTGGAGCGAGAGGCCGGTCTTCAGCGGCAGGTCGCATACGGTCTCCTTCACCTGGGTAGAGTTGACGCTGTAGGCATGGACGGCCTTTTCCAGCAGACTGTTGGACGCCCAGTCCAGGTCGGCGCCCACATGGTTGGAGAAATAGCTGGGGGCGTCGCGGAGATCTTCATAGCCGGCACTCTCCATGGCGGATTCCCGGAACGCGACGTTGCCGGCGTACAGTTTGGTGGACAGCGTGACGCGGCGGCGGGAGATTTCCTCTTCATCAGGGATCCACTGAGAAGGGTCGTCCATGGCGGCCGGGGCCTCGGCGATGGGTTGTGTGGCAGGTGTTGCTGGCGTGACCGGCGTGGCGGGCGTGGTTTCTTCCGGCGTGGCGGGGGAGACGGACGTCTCCGCTTCCGCCGGCGTGATGGCGGGCGCTGCGGGTTGGGTTGCCGGGGTGCTGGTGGCAGGCCGGGTTCGGTGGCCGGTGCGAAGGGCTTCCGGGCGCTCCGGCATCGGAAGCGTCAGCGCGGGGCCGGCGTCGGCCAGGGCGTGTTTCAGCATCGGTTGCTGCCCGGCCCCCGGCGTGCGGAGCAGCAGCATCAGCAGGAGGGCCGCCGCCGCTCCCGCGAGCGCGGGTACCCACCAGCGGACCTTCCGTCCCGCCGGAGCGGGCAGGTCGAACTCGTAGTCGCCGAGCTTGTCTTGAAAGGGTTGGATCCAGTTATCTTTCATGGCTTGCATATTCTTTGATCCACCGGGTCAGCAGCGCCTTGGCCCGGTGCAGGTTGGAGGCGGAGGTACTCTCGCCGATCTGGAGGAGCGCCGCAATTTCCTTGTGGCTCATCTCTTCGAAGATATAGAGGTTGAACACGGTGCGGTATCGCTCGGGCAGCCGCCGGACCATCGCCAGCAGTTCCTGTTGGGGGATCCCGGCGATGTCGGGCGTTTCGTCCGGTTCGGGCAGGTCGCCGAGTTGTTCGATGGATACCTGCTGGTTCCTGCGTGTGCTACGCAGGTACTGAAGGGCCTCGTTGACGGCAATCCGGCGGCTCCAGGCCTGCAGGGAGCCGACGCCGCGGTACTCGAAACTGTCGAAGCGGGTGTAGATCTTGATGAATACTTCCTGCAGCAGGTCTTTCACCTCGTCATTGTCTGCTACATAGCGGGCGCAGACGGCAGCCAGGTAACGGTGGAACTGCTCGTAAAACGACCGCTTCGCAGGGGAACCTCCCCTGCGAAGCGCATCGATCAGACTCTTTTCTTTCTCTGCTGTGGCAGGAATCATCCGTCTATCGCGCTAGTCGATTACTAAATGCAGCATAACGGGAATCCTTGCGTGAATGGGAAAGATTATTGACCGGTATAGCAGCCGGCGAACAAGATGGCGCCCGTCGCGTTCTCCGTAATCAGGTACAGGAACGGATGGTCGGCATGGAAGTCGATGACCCGCGGTGGCGTCGGGACGGCCGTGGCGAGCGCCATGCCGGCCGAAGTCACGGCCGCGGCTTCCGAGCCTTCTTCGTCCACTTTGATGATGGCGTCCTGCTGCACGAAGTCCAGGTAGCCGGCATGGCGAGACATGGCCATGAAATCGGCGCCCGGCGCGAAACATCCCGCCATACCCATGTCCTTCAGGATATCGTTGAGCTTGACATGGTATTTCGTCTCAAAGCGCGGCAGCCAGACATTGATCCTCGTATCGCTGTACATGTGACGGCGGTACTCGTTCCATCCTTCTCCGTCGAGCGAGTTGATGACCTCGGCGACGGTGTGTCCTTCCTTGGGCAGCAGCACGTACATCGAGAAGGAACCCTTCCCGTAATCGAGGCGGAGCCGCTGGCAGCGCTCATCTTCCCGGTAGGCCAGCTTGCGTTCCTGCTCCATCATCCAGACTTTCTTCTCCTGACCGGACGCCAAGTGGAACATGCGTTCCTTCGTGGATTCCTTCCGGAACTTGTCAGCCCACATGCCCTTGAAGTACAGAGCGTTGAGCAGGTAGGCAAACATATCGGGCCTGACCTCGTCGAGGACTTTGGGAATCAGGCCGTTCGTCTGCTTGTCGCACCAGCCGTTGATGACTTTCAGGGAGGCAGGTCCGTTGTTGAAGTCGAGGTTCTTCACCTCGGCGTCGTAGTATTTCTCTACGACTTTCTTGTATTTTTTCTCGATGGGATAGTCCTGATTGACAAACACGGCGTTGCCGATCACCAGTTTCGTGGCCGGATCGAGGTGGGTGAGCCGGTGGAGCATCACGCGGCTGTATTCGTTGACGGCGTCGAGTTGTCCGGCCTCATAACCGAGTGTCCGGGCCATCTCCGTAGCCGTACCGTCCTGCGCGCCGTTGAGGATGACGCTGAGCAGCATCTGCAGGCTCAGCGGCGAGACGAACCAGTCGCGCTTCTCATTTTTGTCGATCTGCTGCAGGAAACGAAAAGCAAAATCGTTTCCGGCCTGTGCCAGTTCCTTCTGCTCAGCGGAGAGTTCCTGCGCCTGCGCCGAAAGGGCACTGGCCGCCAACATGGCAAACAAAGCAATCTTTTTCATCGTTCTCGGGTTTATCGGGTTACGAAGGAGTGGGTTTTGCAAAAACAAAGCCATCCTCAACTGAAATGCAGATAGACAGCCGTCGTCGCCACGAGGGCGGCGGTTTCAATGCGCAGGCGGGAATCGCCGAGCGACACCGGCTGCCAGCCCCGCTCCTGCGCGAGCGCCACCTCCGCCCGCGAAAAGTCGCCTTCGGGACCGATCAGGATGGTAATCTTTGGCTTAGATTCCCGGTCAAGGGCTTGTGTGTCGGCCTGGGACAAGCCCGCCTTCAGTGCTTCTTTAATATCAATCTTTCCGGTGGCTTCGTCGCAGTAGCAGATGAGTTTCAGGCCTTCGTGGTCTTGCTTGAGGAAGTCGCTGACGGACAGGGGCTCGTCGAGGTGGGGGATGGTGCCTTTGTGCGACTGCTTGGCGGCGCTGACCAGGAGACGGCCGATGCGCTCCCCTTTGAAGACCTTGCGTTCGGAATAATCGCCGAAGACCGGCGAGATGACGTCGACCCCGATTTCCGTCGCCTTCTCGGCGAACCACTCAAACCGGTCGATGTTCTTCGGCGGACAGACTGCCATCCGGAGCCAGTAGTCGTGGCTGCCGTAGTTTTCCACCCATTCTTCCACTTCGAAAGCCACTGCCCGCGGGTCGGGATCCACGATCGTACATCGATACAGCAGGCCGTGGCCGTCCACTACGTGGATGGTGTCGCCGCGGCGGTGTCGCAATACCTTGACGCAGTGACCCGACTCCTCGGCGTCAAGCACGCGGCCACCTTCGGAAATGGTTTTTGAGTAGAAGAGTTCCATCGGGAGACAAAGATACGATTTTTTGAACTATCTTTGTAGAATATGGCACAAACGAAAACCCAACGATATGTCGCCCTCGATGTGCTGCGCGGAATGACCGTGGCCGGGATGATCCTGGTCAACAATCCCGGCAGCTGGGCCCACATCTTCCCGCCCCTCAAGCATGCGCCCTGGACCGGCTGCACCCCCACCGACCTGGTGTTCCCCTTCTTCCTGTTCTGCGTCGGCGTGGCCATGGCCTTCTCCTTCGCCAAATACGGCGACGCCCTCAACAAGCAGAGCGCCTGGAAGCTGGTCAAGCGCGGCATCCTCATCTTTCTGGTAGGTACGGGCCTCAACCTGTTCCCCTTTTACCCCACCTCTCCGCATGACCCCACCTGGACGTTCGGCCAGAACTGGGTGTACTGGATCCAGCACTACCGCGTGTTCGGCGTGCTGCAGCGCATCGCCATGTGCTACGTTCTGGGCGGATTTTTGGCCCTGATTCTCAAGACGCCCAAGCGGATTCTATGGGGTATCGCGGGCGTGACATGCCTCCACTGGCTCATCCTCTACGTGTTCGGCACGGAGCCGGGCTGGTGGACGCTGGAAGGCAACATCTCGGGCAAGATTGACATCGCGCTCGTTGGAGAGAACCACGTGTACCACGGTTATGGCATCGCCTTCGACCCGGAAGGCCTGCTCGGCGCCCTGTCCGGCGCGGGCACGGTGCTGCTGGGTTACTTCATCGGACAGACCATCCGGCATACGGACGACAAGATGGAAGTCGTGGCCAAGCTCTATACCATCTCGGCAATCTGCCTGGCCCTGGGATGCATCTGGAGCATCTGGCTGCCCATCTGCAAAGCGCTCTGGACCGGCTCGTACGTGCTCTACGCCGGCGGCTGGGCCATCTTCTGCCTGGCGTTCTTCGTGTATTTCATTGACGTCAAGGGCTGTGAGAAACCGTTCATCCCGTTCAAGGCCATGGGCATGAACCCGCTCTTCTGCTTCGTCATGGCAGGCTTGAGCGTAAAAATCTTCGGCCGCATGATCCACTGGACCACGCCCGACGGCAAGGCCACCAACTGCCTGAACTGGTTCTACCGGAACTGCTGCATGACCGTCTGCGGCGGCGACAACGAATACGCTTCGCTGATGTACGCCCTCTGCTACGTGGCCCTGTTCATCGGCATGGCCATGTGGCTCTACCGCAAGAAGATCGTCATCAAGATTTAACTTTTGTCACATGGCTTACATCGGGCTGATTTCCGACACCCACGGGTACTTCGACGAGAAACTGCGCAAGTTCCTCGAACCGGTGGACGTGGTGTGGCATGCCGGCGACTTCGGCACCGGTGCCGTGATGCAGGAGATCGCGGACTTCAAGCCGCTGGTCGGCGTGTACGGCAACTGCGACGGCTACGACGTACGCGACTATCATCCCGTGATGCGCTTCTTCGAGCAGGACGGGATGGGCGTGCTGATGACCCATATCGGCGGCTATCCCGGCCGCTACGATTACCGCGCCCTGCGCCTGATCGAGGCTTATCGCCCGCAGGTGTTCGTCTGCGGACATTCCCACATCCTGAAGGTCGTCCGCGACCCGCACTACGACATGATGGTCCTGAACCCCGGCGCCGCCGGCATCCAGGGCTTTCACCTGGTGAGGACCGCCCTCCGGTTCCGCATCGAAAACGGGGCACTCAAGGACATGGAAGTCGGCGAATGGCCGCGGGACTGAACTGATTGAAACAATTTTGATACATGAATATGAAACGACTGCTAACCCTCTGCTTCGCTGCGTTGCTGCTCTGCGGCACGGCGACCGCCCAGGAGCCGAACTACGCCCTGGCCGACCAGTTCTCCGCCAAGAAGGTGAACAACATGGTGTTCAGCACCTCCATCCGCCCCAACTGGTTCAAGAATTCCGACAAGTTCTGGTACTCGTGGAAGACTTCCGCCGGCACGGAGTACTACATCGTGGACCCGGTAGCCCGTACCCAGGTCAAGGCCTTCGACATGGAGCGCCTGGCCATGGAAATCTCAGCCATCGTAAAGGATCCCTTTGATGCCCAGCACCTCCCGCTTCGGAAGCTTGAGTTCAAAGACGATGCAAAATTCACCTTCGAGGTCCAGAGTTCCGAGATGGTGGAGAAGAAGGACAAGAAGAAAGAAGGTGACGACAAGGACAAGAAGGACAAACCCGCCAAGCCCAAGAAAGAGAAGAAGGTCTATCGCTTCGAGTACATCCTGGCCACCGGCAAACTGGTCGATGTCACCGAGGACGAAGAGAAGAAGGACTATCCGATGTGGGCCTGTATTTCCCCGGACGGCACGAAGGCTGTGTACGGCAAGGGCTATGACCTGTATTGGATGTCGATCGACGATGTGAAGAAACTCATGGAAGACGAGAAGGACTCCACTGTGGTGGATCACCGCCTGACCTTCGACGGCAACAAGGACTTCTACTGGGGCGGCAGCAACTATCGTGCGGCCGAGGTGAAGGACTCGACCAAGCGCACCGCCAACTATGTGCTCTGGTCGCCAGACTCGAAACACTTCGCCGTGCAGAAATTCGACATGACCCAGGTCAAGGAACTCTGGGTCATCAATTCCGTGGCCCAGCCGCGTCCGACCCTGCAGACCTATAAATACCAGATGCCGGGCGAACCCGGTCCGGTGGACCACCTGTTCATCTTCGACATGGCCGACGGCAGCAGCAAGGAAATCAACATTGCTGCCTATAAGGACCAGGATACCGACATCCAGCGCCGCACCGCCCGGAACGCTGACCAGTACGACGATTGGCGCAAGAGCATCTGGATGGGTGACAATGACGGTTTCTACATGATCCGCCGCAGCCGCGATCTCAAGCGCACCGACCTGGTCCGCGTCGACGTGGCTGCCGACAGCGCCCGTACCATCGTCCACGAGACCCTCAACACCTACGTGGAAACCCGCGACCCGCGCCTGGTCAACGGCGGCAATGACATCATTTGGTGGAGCGAGCGGAACGGCTGGGCCCAGCTCTACCTCTATGGCGCCGACGGCACGCTCAAGCGCCCGATTACCAACGGCGCCTTCCACGTGGAGCGCGTGCTGGCCGTGGATGAAGCCGCCAAGGCCATCTACTTCCTGGCCATGGGCGTGAACAAGGACGAGAATCCCTACAACGGACACGTCTACCGCATCGGCTTCGACGGAACCGGCATGCGCCAGCTCGACGATGCTGACTACAATTCCAACGCCGTCAGCTTCAGCGACGACGCGAAGTTCTTCGTGAGCAACTTCTCCCGTGTTGACAGCACGCCGCAGAGCGCCCTCTACGACGCCACGGGCCGCAAGACCCCGCTCCAGGAAGCCGACCTCTCGCTGCTGTTCGCAGCCGGCTACAAGTTCCCGACCCCGTTCAAGGTAAAGGCCGCCGACGGCATCACCGACCTGTATGGCTACATGTACAAGCCGTTCGACTTCGATTCCACGAAGAAATACCCGATCATCGACTACGTGTACCCGGGCCCGCAGGTCGAGGGCAATTCCGAGGCATGGTCAAGGGGTTTCACCCGCACCGACCGCCTCGCCCAGATCGGCTTCATCGTGATCACCGTGGGCAACCGCGGCGGACACCCGAACCGTTCGAAGTGGTACCACAATTTTGGATACGGCAACCTGCGCGACTACGGCCTCGAGGACCAGAAATACGCCATCCAGCAACTGGCTTCACGCCATAAGTTCATCGACATAAACCGCGTGGGCATCCATGGCCACAGCGGTGGCGGCTTCATGTCCACCGCAGCCATCCTCAAGTATCCCGACTTCTTCAAGGCAGCCGTCTCCTGCGCCGGCAACCACGACAACAGCATCTACAACCGCTGGTGGAGCGAGCAGCACCATGGCATCCTCGAAGAGATTACGGCGGCGGGCGACACCACCTTCAAGTACAGCGTCGACAAGAACCAGGACATCGCCGGCAACCTCAAGGGGCATCTGATGCTGGTGACGGGCGACATCGACGACAACGTGAGCCCGAGCAACACGATCCGCGTGGTCAACGCGCTGATCCGTGCCAACAAGCGCTTCGAGATGCTCGTCCTGCCCGGCCAGCGCCACGGCTTCGGCGACATGAACGAATACTTCTTCTGGCGTATGGCCGACTGGTACAGCGAGTGGCTCCTCGGCACCTCGCACCGCGACCAGGTGGACATCCGGGAGTTGAACAACGACTAGTTTTTTAACTGAGTCAATAATGCAAACTCGCCCCCTTTCGACAAAAAAGGGGGCGAGTTTTATGATGAGGAGAGCGGCGTTTATTTCTTCTTGTGGACCAGCATCACCAGTACAGAGCCTAAGATGCCGGAGCAGAAGGAGCCCATCAGGACAGCGACTTTGCCCATGTCGCGGAGCGTCATCATGATGGCCGGGGCCTGGTCGCCGAAGGAGAGGGTGTCCACGAAGATCGACATGGTGAAGCCGATGCCGCCCAGGCAGGCGACGGCCAGCAGCATCTTCCACGTGGCGCCGGCGGGCATGTCGGCCACTTTCGCCTTGACGGCCAGGAAGCTGGCCAGCGTGATGCCCAGCGGCTTGCCGATCAGCAGGCCCAGGAAAATACCCATGCTGACGCTGCCCAGTTCGGGTGAGAAGTGGAACACGTTGAAATAGGAAGGATCGGCAATCCGGACGCCGGCGTTGGCCAGGGCGAAGACCGGCATGATCAGGTAGTTGACCCACGGAGCGAGCCCATGCTCCAGCCGGTAGCTCAGGCCGATGCTGTCCCGTGCCGTCTTGCTGAGTCCCCAGAGCACCTGTCGCTGCGGTCCGTTCGGGAAGCCGCCCTCCTCGTGCAGATGCTCGTACTCGTCCAATTCCTTCCGGGCGTTCTTGCGCTTGCGGTAAAAGTAATGCTTCGAATAACGCGGCGTCATCGGGATGGCAAACGCCATGACAACGCCCGACATGGTGGCGTGGATGCCCGAGTAGTAGAACAGGATCCAGATGGCGATGGCCGGTATCATATAGAACCAGGGGCGTTTTTCTCCCATCTGGTTCATCAGCAGGATGAACAGGTAGAGCGCCAGCGCGATGCCGAGCAGGGCGAAGTTCAACGTGCCGCCATAGAAGATGGCCACGACCAGGATGGCCATCAGGTCGTCGGCGATGGCCAGTGCTGTCAGGAAGACTTTCAGCGAGACGGGCACCTTGTCGCCCAGGATGGAAAGGATTCCCACCGCGAAAGCGATGTCGGTGGCCGTCGGGATGCCCCAGCCGGAAGCGGCTGCGGTGCCGTGGTTGATCAGCGCATAGATAAGTGCCGGGGCCAGGACGCCGCCCAGTGCCGCGATGACCGGCATCACGGCCTTCTTGGGCGTACTCAGTTCACCGCAGACAATTTCCCGCTTGATTTCCAGGCCTACCGTGAAAAAGAACACCACCATCAGGATGTCGTTGATGAATTTTTCCACGGTCATGCCGACTGGGAATTCAAATCCGCCGCCGTCCGGCGGGATGACATGGATGCTGAGGCTTGTCTCCAAAAAATGAAAATAGAAGTCACGGGTACCAGGCAGGTTGGCCAGCAACATGGCCACGACCACACAAGCTAAAAGTATAACGCCTTGAGCCCAAGGTTGTTCGGAAAATCTTCTCCGACGGTTACCAAGATTGACTATGGTTTTGTTCCAGGTATATAGCGGAATCAGTCGCATGGTGTTCATAACTTTCCTTGGCAAGTTACAAAAAATCCTTTAACTTTGCATCCCGGTTTAATCTAATCGGGACTTCAATGATCACACTTTTAGATGGCACAAGCTTGCACCATGCAGGCCTGATGGGGACTACGAACATCTACGAACTCTGCGGACCTTCTCTCCGCAACCGATACTATCTCCTGAGCGGCCCCGGAAGCCGCCAATTGCTCGCCACCCCCGAAGTTGTCGGATTCCCTTGCTACTCAGCACTCCTCGATGAAACTGTCGCCGCCCTCCACCATCTGCAATCCAATGGTCTGGGCGGCGAACTCGATATATTCACCATCCTGCGCGGTGGCCTCAACTATCCGCTGGAAGAAGCGGCGTTCCGTTGCGGCATCCGCGTGCGTGACATGCATTTCGTCTCCAGTGAGCGAGTTGCCGAGAACCACGTGATCAAAGGGTTGGAAATCAAGTACGACAAGATTTATCCTTCCCGCAACCGCGTGCTGGCCATCGGCGACATCCTGGCAACCGGTGACACGTTCCATTATTGCTTCGAGCATTTGATGCGGAAATTCCTTCAGGAAGGCGGCAGTATAAGGCGTATCGTTTTCTTCACCATTGGCGGAACACGTGCTTTCCGGGTGATGGAAGATCTTTCCGCGAAGCTTTCCGCACTTTTCGCCGGTTTCGAGGGCATCGACTGCTTCTTTTTTGAAGGCGCCTTCACGGTTTATGAGACCAAGGGCGTCAGCGGAATCAATCATCCGGGCATCGATTTCGGTTGGAAAGACGGTGTCGTTACGCCGGAGTTCCGCCGCTATATCGTCGACCGTCCCGACGCGCTGCTGGAGAAATGCATCATCTACGACGGCGGTGCCCGCCGTTACAACCTGCCCGAACATTTTCTGGAAGTGCTGGAATACTGGGAGGGCATTCGCGAGCGGGCGTCGCACATCGACACGCGTGCGCTGCTGGAAGAAAAACTGGGTTATGCTGGCCCCCTCGAGTTTGAGGACTGGCTCGCTGTTACGCACCTGGAAGGCCTTGAGGGCCTGGGCGAGCTCTGGGCCGACGAACAGGCCCTGCTGCAGCGCAATGTCGACCTGCGCGCCGTAGCCGTCCGACGCATCGATTCGATCAATAATCTCAAAAAGCAATATGAAAAAGACTGATGTTGACTACACCGACCGCGCGGTGGACCGCGCCGGACGGAAATCGAACCTGAGTATGTTCATGGTGATGCTTGGCTTCACCTTCTTCTCCGCCAGCATGTGGGTGGGGCAGAATCTGGCAGCCGGCCTCGACTGGTGGGGCTTTGTGGCGGCCCTTCTGCTGGGTGGCCTGATCCTGGCCGCTTACACCGGCTCCCTGGGTTTCATCGGCGCTGAGAGCGGCCTTTCGCTCGACATGCTCGCCCGCCGCAGTTTCGGCACGAAGGGCAGCTACCTTCCCAGTGCGATGATCAGCTTCACGCAGATCGGCTGGTTCGGCGTGGGCTTGGCCATGTTCGCCATCCCGGTGGCCAAGGAAATGCTCGGTCTTGAAGTGACGCCCGACTACATGCCCTGGCAGGGCTACCTGCTGGTGGCCATCGCCGGCGTGCTCATGACCGCGAGTGCCTATTACGGCATCAAGAGTCTGACCATCATCAGTTATATCGCCGTTCCGGCCGTCGCCATCTTGGGTACGGTGGCCATGATCCTGGCCATCCGTCAGGGTGACAAGGGCCTCATCGAGCAGTTCTCCGAAGGCACCAAGAACCTTGGCATCATCGCCGGTGCGGGCCTCGTGGTGGGCAGCTTCGTCTCGGGCGGTACGGCTACGCCGAACTTCACCCGCTTCGCCAAGAGCGGCAAGGTGGGCCTTTGGACCACTGTGTTCGCCTTCTTCATCGGCAATTCGCTGATGTTCCTCTTCGGTGCGGTCTCCAGTATCTATGTGGGTGGCAATGACATCTTCGAGGTGATGCTCAACCTCAACCTGTTCTACCTCGCCGTGCTGGTGCTAGGCCTCAACATCTGGACCACCAACGACAATGCCCTTTACACGGGCGGTCTCGGCCTGTCGAACATCTTCGGCCTGTCCAAGAAGACGATGGTCCTCATCTCTGGCCTCATCGGTACCGTGGCGGCCGTATGGCTCTACTGGAACTTCTGCGGCTGGCTCAACGTGCTCAACTGCACTCTGCCGCCGGTGGGCGCTATCCTGATCCTCCACTACTTCATGAACCGAAAGGCTTACCTCGACGACACCGTCCCCGTGAAGAAGGTCGACTGGTTCGCGGTCGCCGGCGTGATCATCGGTGCCGTCGTCGCCAACCTCGTGAAGTGGGGCTTCCCCGCCATCAACGGCATGGTCGTCGCCGTCGTCTGCTACCTGATCGGCCAGGCCGTGCAGAAGAAGAAATAGCGTTATTCGCGGATAATCTTGATCTCGCCGTGGAGACCGACGGCGATGATCTGTGAGGGTTCGCCGGTGGCGCCTTCTTCGAGGTAAGGATCGGCGACCCAGTCGACGGCGTCGATGATTTCCATGGGGATGTCTTCGTAGAAGGACGGGGCAGGTTCGCCCGAGATGTTGGCCGACGTCGAGACGACGGGCTTCCGGAAGCGGCGGATCATCGCGACGCAGAAATCGTTCATCGGGATGCGGATGCCGGCACTGCCGTCTTCTGCCACCACATTGGGCGCCAGTCCCATGGCGTCGGGGTAGATGATGGTCATCGGCTTGTCGTTGACTTCGAGCAGGTTGATGGCCACCTCCGGGATGACCTTCACGTATTTGCCGAGCATGTCGGCATCGGACACGAGCGTGATGAGGCTCTTGCTGTCGGCGCGCCGCTTGAGTTCGAACACGCGGGCCACGGCCGCCTCGTTGGTGGCGTCGCAGCCGATGCCCCACACGGTGTCGGTGGGATAGAGGATGATGCCGCCGGCCTTGAGGGTTTCAACCGCCGCCTTGACTTCTTCGAGATCGATTTCAGGTTCCATTCTATTCGAAATAAATGTTTGTCATAACCGGGTAGTGGTCCGACCAGGGGACGCGCAGTGTCTCATGGCCTGCGGCCTGGAATTCCTGCGGCAGCAGGATATAGTCGACACGCAGCATGGGCCAGAGCGCCGAGTAGGTGCCGCTCAGGCCGTGGCCCGCCGCAGCGAAACTGTCGGTCTTGGTCCGCGTCAGCTGCTGGTAGGTATAGGAGAGGGGCGTGTCGTTGAAGTCGCCGCAGATGAAACTCGGATAGCCGCTCTGCGACTCGCTTTGCAGCAGCGCCTCCACTTGTTCCGTGCGCTTTCGCGTGGCCTCGCGCAGCCGTCCGTGTACCTGCACCACCTCGTCGGTGAACGTCTCCCTGTGGGACAGCCGCTTCACCAGCGTGGTGAAGGAGATGCTGTAGCTTTCGAGATGACAGTTGTAGATGCGCAGCGTCCGGCCCGCCAGGTCAATGTCGGTAATCAGGCTGAGGTTGCGGCTCTGCGGGAATGTGAGCGACGACTGTCGTACGATGGGGTGCTTGCTGAGCGTAACGTTGCCGAAATACCGGTTGCCTTTGAAAAGATGCCAGGCCCGGAAGGGGTAATCGGGCAGGCAGGTGGCAAGCGCCAGGGTGTCCTTGATGGCGAATTCCTGCAGGCAGACAATGTCGGCGTCCTGCTCAGCGAGCAACTGGCGGATTCCCTGTACCGACTCCTCTGCGGTCACCTTGCGACCGCCCGCGTCGTAGCGCCCCAGATTGTAGGTCAGTATCTTGAAGTGTGGGCCGTTGTGGATGGTCTCATCTTCGCCGAATTTCACGAAACGGTCGGCCAGCAGCAGGGTGGGCAGGATGGCCACGACCAGTATCAGCAAGGCCCGGGGGTTCCGGAATAGGGCAATCAGCAGCAGGAGCAGGCAAAAAAGCAGGATGGGGATGAAATAGAGCCCGAAGAACATCACGATGGGATGCCCGGCCGGGTTGAGGAAGAGCGCCAGATACGAGAGCAGCAACGCCGCCGCCGCCACGAGGGACAACAGCGTGAAGAGCACCGATCCGAACGAACTCCTCCGTCTCATTCCCACTCCGTGTACATTTTCCCCTGCTTCTTCCAACACAGCAGCAGGATCAGTCCGAAGAGCATGCCGCCCAGGTGCGCGAAGTGCGCCACGCCGTCGGCCGTGCCGGTAATGCCGGTTACGAGCTCAATGGCGGCGAAGATGATGACGAACCATTTGGCTTTCATGGAAATGGGCGGGAAAACAAGGCTCAGCGTGTAGTTGGGGTACAGCATTCCGAAACCCAGCAGCAACCCGTAGATGGCGCCGGAAGCTCCGACCGTGGGCACATAGAGCTGGCCCGGAACGAAGAAATAGAGTACCAGCTCGTGGCATAGCGCCGCACCCAGGCCGCATACGAAGTAATAGATCAGGAACTTCTTCGGACCCCACATCCGCTCCAGTACCGGGCCGAATACGAAGAGCGACCACATGTTGAAGAAAATGTGGGCGAAGCCGCCATGCATGAACATGTGCGTGACGAACTGCCACCAGCGGAACAGGGGCGAATTCAGCGGGAAGAGGGCGAACAACTGGTACATCGGGTTGCCGATGAGCTCGGTTCCGATGAAAACGATGATATTGATAATCAGCAGGTTTTTGACTGCGGTCGTCAGATTTCTCATAATTTGTTTTCTAATTCTTCAAGGGTAAGGATGGTCATGCACCGCCGTCCGTCCGGGGTCAGTTTGGGTTCACGGCAGGCAAACAGGCGGTCCACCAACAATTGTGCCTCGGACAAGGAGAGGTTGCCCGGATTACATGCAGCGGCCGAGGCCGCCATTTTGGCAGCCAGCAGGTGCTTCTGGTCGTCGAGCGAAGTGTCGTCCTTCAGGGCGGCGACCAACTCGTCGATGCAGCGGCGCACGCTCTCTTCGCCGGGGTCGTATCCTTCCGGTACGGCGTTGACCACCACTGTGTTTGCTCCGAAATCCTGAATATCGAAACCCAACCGGGCCGTGAGGTCGGGCTGCTCGAGGACGGTCAGGTAATCTTCTGCGCTGAGGGGGACCGTCACGGGGAAGAGGCTCTGCTGCCGCACCGGCTGTTGCTCGGCGATCCGTTCGAGGTAGCGTTCGTAGAAGATCCGTTCGCGGGCGCGCCGGATGTCGATGACCATCAAGCCCGATTTGACCGGCGTGACGATATAGCGGCGCTGCAGCACCAGCAGCGACTGCATGGCCGCCACGGAATCTTCCTCAAAGAGGCGCCCGTAGCTGTGCGAAGGGATGATGACAGGCTCGGCCGGGTCGGCTGGTTCAACGGGCCATTCGGCCGGATTGACAGCCGGGGGCACGTCAAACGGATTGAACAGGGGCGAATAGTCGGTCGGTGCCTTGCGGGGTCCGGAAGTAAAGATCGGGATGTCGGGCGCCCCCTTCATGTCGAAGTCGATGCTTGGTGTGAAGTCGTTCTTGCCCAGCGCTTCGCGCACGGCCGCCACCAGGATCTCGAAGATCATTCCCTCGTCCTCAAACTTCACCTCGGTCTTGGCGGGGTGGATGTTCACGTCCACGCGCTCCGGCTCCGTTTCCAGGAAGAGGAAATAGGCTGGCGTGCAGTCTTCCGGCACCAGCTTTTCATACGGTTTGCAGACCGCCTTGTGGAAGAAGGGCGAGCGGAAGTACCGTCCGTTGACAAAGAAGAACTGGTTGCCGGTGCTCTTGCGGGCATCCTCAGGGTTGCCGATGTAACCGCTCACGCGCACGAGCGAGGTATCGACCTGCACTTCCACCAGTTCCTTCGCCAGGTTCATTCCGAAAATGTCGAGGATGCGCTTCTTGCGGGTGGCGGCGGGACGCAGGTTATGGATTTCTTTGCCGTTGGCGGTCAGGCGGAACGAGCGTTCGGGGTGAATGAGGGCCACACGCAGGAATTCCTGCACGATGGCGCGCATCTCCGCCGCATCGGACTTGAGGAATTTGCGGCGGGCGGGCACGTTATAAAAGAGGTTGCGGATGGCGAAGTTGCTGCCGGACGGCGCGGCGACGGGCCGGGCCTGTGGCTTCTGGGATTCGGAGATATCGACCTGCGTGCCCACTTCGTCTTCCGGTCGGCGGGTGCGGAGCGTCACCTCTGCCACGGCGGCGATGGAAGCGAGTGCCTCGCCGCGGAAGCCGTAGGTCTGGATGCGTTGCAGGTCTTCGGCGGTGGCGATCTTGCTGGTGGCGTGCCGCTCGAAACAAAGCACGGCCTCCTCAGGGGTCATGCCGCAACCGTCGTCAACTACCTGGATGAGTGTCTTGCCCGCATCGAGCACGGTGACGCTGATGCTCTGCGCACCGGCGTCCACGGCGTTCTCCATGAGTTCCTTCACCACCGAGGCGGGGCGGCCTACCACCTCGCCGGCGGCTATCAGGTTCGATATGTTCTGCGGGAGGACCTGGATCATCTAACTGGTCAGCAAAAGGACGAAACCTTTGGAAAGATAGTACGCGGCCGCGGCCAGAGCCACGAGGGTCAGGGCGATGATGATCTTCTTGACGAAGCTCATGGGCGAATTCTCCTTCTCTTTGGAAAGACGCTTCGCCTCGTAGGTCTCGCGAAACGAGCCACGGATGTGCATGCCGGGGATATAGCGCTTCTCCTCCTCGATCAGGCCCTCCTTTCGGGCGAGCGCATCGATCTCGGAGCCCGGCATCGTCTTGCCGTACTTCTTGTACATTTCTTCGAGCCGCTCTTTGCGTTCATCGTAGAAACGCGGCTCATAGTGGAACACCCGGTGTTCGGGTATATGCCAGAATTTGAATCCAAAAGCCATACGACAAAGATAATGATTTTTTATCTTTGCGGAAACAAATGCTTTCAGAGATGGATTTCAGGGTAGGCAACGGTTACGACGTGCATCAGCTGGCGGACGGGCTGCCGCTGGTACTGGGCGGGGTGAAGGTTCCCCATACGAAAGGTTGTGTCGCGCATTCCGACGGCGACGTGCTCATCCACGCACTGTGCGACGCGCTGCTGGGCGCACTGGCCCTGGGCGATATCGGCCAGCGTTTCCCCGATACATCCGACGAATACGCCGGTATCGACAGCAAGATCCTGCTGCGTCGGGTCGTCGCGCTGGTCCGTGGAGCGGGCTGGGAGATCGTTAACGTCGACAACACGCTCCTGGCGCAGAAGCCGAAGATCGCACCGTTCGTTCCCCAGATGCGCCAGACCCTCGCTGACGTAATGGGCCTGCCTGTCGACCGCGTCTCCGTCAAGGCTACGACCACCGAACGCCTCGGCTTCGTCGGCCGCGAAGAAGGCGTCGCCGCCTACGCCACCTGCCTGCTGGGCCGGTAATTTCCACAAAGTTCTATTCTGCTGCTGTCGATGTCCCCAAAACTTGGACATCAGCGGCGATTTTGCGGATATTTGCTTTCGATGTCCTTCATTAGGGGACATCGACGACAGAATTGAGCAGCGGCAGCCGGCCGTCATCGACCAGCTTGAGGATGAGTTCGCCGAAGAGGGTGTTGGCCCAGGCGAACCACGGGCGGGTGAAACGGGCGGGGTCGTCCTTGTGGAAGGATTCGTGCATGAAACCGGTGCCGGCGTCGGTTTTCAGGAGCGTCTCCACACACCAGCGGATTTCATCGTCATCATCGGAAGTGAAGGCCCGCATCAGCAGGCTCATGGGCCAGATCATGTCGGCGCCCACGTGGGGGCCGCCGATGCCTTCTGCCGCCGTTCCTTTGAAGTAATATGGATTGTCCTCGCTAAGGACAAAGCGGCGTGTGTTCCGCCAGACCGGATCGTCGGGAGACACAAGGCCCAGGTAGGGCATGGCCAGCAGGCTGGGGACGTTCGCGTCGTCCATCAGCAGCCGGTTGCCGAAACCATCCACTTCGTACGCGTAGATAGTGCCGTACACGGGATGCTCCACCGTCGCAAAGCGGTGAAGTGCCTCCTCGACCTCTGAAGCCAGCGCCCGGCAGTCTGCAGCCAGGTCAGCTCGGCCATTGACCGCCTCCAGAATCTCCGCAGCCTTGCGCAGTGCGCTCACGGCGAAGAAGTTGGAAGGAACGAGGAACAGGAAGGTGGTGGCGTCGTCTGATGGACGGAATGCCGATGCGATCAGGCCCACAGGGCGAACGGGATTGCCCCAGCCGTAGCCAGCCTGCGTGTCGGTCGGGACTGCGGACACCCGCTGGAAGCGGTAGGGTCCGCGACCATCCTTGCGTTGTTGCGCGCGGAACGTTTCCAGCACTTTCTGGATGGCTTCCAGCCATGTTTCCCCGAACACGGACGTATCACCCGTGGTTTTCCAATAGTGGTGGGCCAGTCGGATGGGATAGCACGGCGAGTCGATTTCCCATTTGCGCTCATGGAGCCAGGGTCCCATCTGGGTGAGGTCGTCTTGCCAGCCGGTGCCCGTGGGACCGTCGTTGAAGGCATTGGCGTAAGGGTCGATGCACAGCAGCGAGAACTGGCAGTTGATGACGCCCGCAAGCAGGCTGCGCAGATGCGCATCTTCCTGCGCCAGCTGCACGTAGGGCCACACCTGGGCGCCGGAATCGCGCAGCCACATGGCGTGGATATCTCCCGTATAGACGAAGGTGCGCCAGCGGCCGTCCGCATCCTTGCCGAAATGGACTGTGGTGTCGAGAGTATTCGGGAAACAGTTCGCAAACATCCAGGCCAGGCGTGGATTCGTGAGCTGGCGCTGCACGGCGGCGATCTTGTCCTCGACAGCCCGGCTTACGAACAGCCGGTCGGTTGGAGCCGGCCGTTGCGACACATACGACTGAGCCTTCCCCGCACAGGTCAGCGCGAGGAAGGCCAGGACAATCAGCAGCCGTTTCATTATTTCAGCCCGCGGTTCTCCAGCAGGCCGTCCACCTTCGGGTCGCGGCCGCGGAAGTTGCGGTACATCACCATACCCTTGTCGATGCCGCCGGGCGTAAGGACATACGTCCGGAAGCGCCGGGCCACATCCTGGTTGAAGATGTCGCCCGTTTCCTTGAAGGCCTGGAAGGCGTCGCAGTCAAGCACTTCAGCCCAGATGTAGCTGTAGTAGCCGGCGCTGTAGCCGCCACCGATGCTATGGCTGAAGTTGGTCACGCTGTAGCGCGGCAGGATCTGTTTGGGAATGCCGCGTTCCGCCAGCTTCCGGGTCTGGAATTCCATCACGTCGAAATGCTCCGGCACCGCCGTCAGCACATGCAGGTCCATGTCCACGTAGGAAGCGGCCAGATACTCGACCGTGGCGAAGCCCTGGCCGTACTTGTCGCTCGCCTGAATCTTGTCGATGAGTTCCTGCGGCATCACCTCGCCCGTCTTGTAGTGCTTCGCATAGACCTTCAACACTTCCGGCTCGAAGGCCCAGTGCTCGTTGATCTGCGAGGGCAGCTCCACGAAATCGCGTTCCGTGCCGGAGACGCCGCCGTAGTGCACATTGCGGAAGAAGGAATGGAGCGCGTGTCCGAACTCGTGGAACATGGTTTCCACGTTGTCGAGGGTCTGGAGCGCGGGCTTGTCGCCCGAAGGGAGAGTCATGTTGCACACATTGGTTACGATGGGCTGCACGCGCTGCGCGCCGTCGTAGGTCTGGCCACGGAAACCGCCGCACCAGGCGCCGGCTCCTTTGCCGTCACGCGGGAAGTAGTCGCTGTAGAAAATGGCGATCACGTTGCCCTCGCGGTCGATGACATCCCATGACTTGGCAGTGGGCTCATACTGCGGATAGTCTTCGGTGCGCTCGTTGAACGAAAGCCCATAGAGTTTGTTGGCCACATAGAAGATGCCCTGCTGTACCTGGTTGATCTCCAGGTACTCGGAAACAAGGGCCTCGTCGATGTCGAACTTGGCCTTCTTGGCCTTGTCAAGGTAGTACATGTAGTCCCACGGCTGGGGCTCGCCCTTCACGCGGTCCTTCTTCATCATGGCCTTGATGTCGGCGATCTCTTCGTTCGCCTTTTTGACGGCGGGGGCCCAGATCTGATCGAGCAGCGCATAAACGTTGGCGGCATTCTCAGCCATGCGGTCCTTGAGCGACATGGCCGCGTAGTCGGTGTAGCCCATGATGTTGGCGCGTTTCAGACGCAGTTCGATGATGCGGGCGGCGATGGCCTTGTTGTCGTACTGGTCGCCATGGTTGCAGCGGTTGTTGTACATCTCGTACACCTGCTTGCGGAGGTTGCGGTTCTTGCAGTACTGCAGCACCGGGTTGCAGCTGGGACGCTGCATGTTGAAGCTGTACTTGCCTTTCTGGCCGATGCGCTCGGCGAGGGCGGCGGCCCTGTCGATGTTGTCCTGCGGCAGGCCTTCGAGCTCCTTTACGTTGTCCACGGTCACGTAGGTGTTGTTGGTGTCGTGCAGGAGGTTCTGGCTAAACTTGAGCTGCAGGTCCGAGAGTTCGAGGTTGATCTTGGAAATCTCGGCCTTGGCGGCATCGTCGAGCAGGGCGCCGCTGTTCACATAACCGTCGTAGACCTTCTGCAGCAGGCGTTTCTGCTCTTTGTCGAGGTTGTATTTCTCTTGATGGTCATAGACATACTTGACCTTCTCGAAGAGTTTCTTGTTCATCCGGATCTCATTGCTATGGGCGGCAGTGACGGGGTTCATCTCGCGGGCGAAGGCCTGGAGCGCCGGCGTGGAATTGGAACTGTTGAGCGTTCCCCATACGGAGCGGACCTTGCCGAGGAGCTTGCCGCTCTTGTCGAGGGCGACGATCACGTTTTCGAACGTCGGTTCTTCGGGGTTGTCCACGATGGACTGAATCTCGGCCTTCTCGGCCTCCATGCCCTTGAACATGCCTTCGCGGTAGTGGTCGATGGTGATGACCTCGAACGGCGGAATCTCATACGGGGTCTTGTAGCGCTTCTGCAAGAAGGGGTTCTGTGCGTCGGACGGGGTCCAGCACGCTGCGACGATGGCAGCAATCAGGATCAGTTTTTTCATATAGGAAGGGTGTTAATAATCATGCAACCTTACAAAGATACGATAAGATTCGTAAATTTGCTACATCAATCATGAATACGAATATGGCACTCGAACAACAGATCCAGGAAGACATCAAGGCCGCGATGAAGGCCAAGGATGCCGTGGCGATGGCCGCTGTGCGCGCCGTCAAGAATGAAATCCTTCTCTTCAAAACCGCCGAAGGCGGCTCGAAGGACGTTACCGACGCCGACGTACTGAAGATGGTCCAGAAACTCATCAAGCAGCGCAAGGAAACGGCGCAGGTCTATACCGACAACAACCGGCCGGAACTCGCCGAGAACGAACTCGCCGAGGCCGCCGTCATGGAGCGCTACCTACCCAAGCAACTTTCTCCGGAAGAACTGAAGGAGAAAATCAAGGAAATCGTCGCCGAAGTCGGCGCCACCTCCATCAAGGACATGGGCAAGGTGATGGGCGTCGCCTCCAAGCGGCTGGCCGGCACCGCCGACGGCCGCGCTATTTCCACGGCTGTAAAGGAATTGCTCAACTAAACCATCCATGTTCCGTTTAAGTCTCCGTCACCCCCGGCATGACCGGGGGGCTCGTCATGCCCGGCTTGAACGGGCATCTCTGCTGGCAGCCGCCCTGCTGACCCTTTGTATCACAGCCTGCACCCCTTCCGACCCCGGGGCGGAGGCCCGCCACGCCGCACAGGTCGATTCCCTGATGCAGCGTCTTTCGATTCGCGATAAGGTCGGACAACTCATTATCCTGGAAATCAGCCGCGAACCGAGCGACACCACGCGGGCCCGGCAGGATTCTCTCGTGCGCGAGTACGGCGTGGGCGGCTTGATCATCATGCGCGGACCCGTCCGCCCCTTCGTCGAGCGGATGAACGAACTGCAGGAGATGGCGGCGCTGCCGCTGCTGGTAGCCACGGATGCCGAATGGGGTGCCGCCATGCGCTTCGCCGAATACCTTCCCTATCCCCGTCAGCGGATCCTGGGGCGGCTGGAGGGACGCCGGGCCGAAAAACTGTTATACCAGATGGGGCGCAATGTGGGCCAGGAACTGCGTGACTTGAACATTTATGTAAACTATGCGCCTGTGGCCGATGCCTGCCTCGATGCATACGATCCCTCCGACGGGCAGCGCTCCTTCGACAGCGACCCGGGCCGCGTCGGCACATTCTGCACCGCCTACATGAAGGGCATGCAGGATGAAGGTATTTTCGCCTGCGGCAAACACTATCCCGGCCATGGCTGCACTACCGTCGATTCGCACTTTAAGATGCCCGTCGTACTTTTCGACCGTGCGTATATCGACAGCATGGCGCTTGCTCCCTTCCAGACGCTCATCGATCAGGGCGTCGCCATGATCATGGTAGCCCACATGAGCATCCCGGCCATCGATTCGACAGGTGTGCCGATGTCGATATCGGCACCCTGCATGAAAGATTTGCTGCGCGGCGAGCAAGGCTTTGAAGGCATGGTCATCACCGACGCCGTGGGTATGCAGGGCGTGGCCGCCGGCCGTACCCCGCTGGAAGTCAACACCGCCGTCTATCGCGCCGGTGCCGACATGATCCTGATGCCCGACGATGTCAAGCTGACCATAGACGCCATCACCGACTCCGTCTCCACCGGCTGCTGGCCGCTGGAAGAACTCGACGCCAAAGTTCGTAAAGTGTTGGAAATGAAAGCCCGCGCCGGTTTCTTCGATGAAGGTTTCGACCCGCAGGTCCACGACCTCGATGAAAAGATCGCCCAGGCTCGCTACCGCGATTCCACCCTCCAGGTCCGCATCGACCGCGCCCTTAGCCGCTCCTCCCGTCCGGAAATCACCCCCGTGGGCGGCGACAAGACCCTGGTTCTGGACAAGGCCGGAAAGTAAGCAGGGGTTTACGCGGCCTTCTTCTCGATGTAGCCGACGATGTCGTCGATGGTCTTGAAGTTGACCAGGTCGGCGTTCGGGACGCGGATGCCGAAGTGGTCTTCAACCGAGGATATCACTTCGATGAAGACGAAGGAGTCCACGCCGGACGATGACTTGAAGGGTTCGTCGGTATGGATTTCTTCCACAGGAAAATCTACATAGTCCTGGAGGATATCCAGGAATTCCTTTTTCACGTTCATGTCACTGGAGGATGATGCCGTTGCCGGAGCACTTTGTGGGGAGATTCGCCCGCCTGATCTTGCGGGTAGAGGTCTTTTCGTACTCCGTTTCGGGCAGTTCGATATAGGAAATTTGTTTATAATCAGGTAATTGCGCGTTGACCTTGCGCATATCGGCCTCAATGCGGGCACGATCGGCGCGGGCTTCATCGTCGCGGATGAAGAGGCCGGCGCAGAGTACGTCGCTCTCCGCACTTCCCTGCTGGAGACGGGCCTGGTAGACCACGATCTCGTCGACATAGTCGAGGTTCGTCTCGATGACGTTCTCGACTTCTTCGGGGCAGATGTTCTTGCCGCTGTCCAGCACGATGGTGTTCTTCTTGCGGCCCATCAGGAAGATGCGGCCCTTGCTGTCGATGCGCGCGCTGTCGCCGGTATTGAAATAGCCGTCAGCGTCGAACACCGCCGCCGTGGCTTCGGGATCCTTGTAGTATTCGCGGAAGACGCTCTTGCCTTTTACGCACAGGTCGCCGATCCCGTCTTCGTCGGGATTAGCAATCTTCACCTGCAGGCCCGGGCAGGGACGCCCGACGCTCAGGTGCTCCTGGAGCGTGTCGGCGTTGATGGAGATCAGTGGTCCGCATTCCGTGATGCCGTAGCCGTTCTCCACGCGGATGCCAAGGTCGTTCATTCCCTTGACGGTCACAGGATTCAACATCGATCCGCCACAGATGAGCATGCGCAGGTTCCCGCCGAAAGGCGCGAAAACGTCGGCAAAGAGCTTATGGGAAATGTCGATGCCGAACTTTCGGAGGAAGTTGCTCAGTTTGATGCCTTTCTCGAGCTTTTCCGCCTTGCCGGCTTTTCGGGCTCCGTTCCAGATGTTCTTGTAAAACGCGTTGGCAATCATCGGGACGATGGTTACCATCGTTGGCTGGAAGATCTTGATGTTGGTCATCATCTGCCGCAGGTTGTCGTTGATATACGTGAGCCTTCCGCAGCCGATGCGGGCCATGACATGGGTGTTGATCTCGGTGGCGTGGTGCATCGGCAGTACGCTCATCGACGTATTTTCCTTGTCGTCGGCCATGATCGCATCCATGCAGTTGATGATGTTGGCGGTCAGGTTGGCGTTTGTCAGCACGACGCCCTTGTTGGCGCCGGTGGTGCCGCTGGTGAACAGGATCTTGGCCGGGGCGTTGAGGTCCAGGTCAATGTTTCGGTACACGCTCTTGCCGGCCTGGTTCAGCGCACGTCCCTTCTCCACGATTTCCGTGTAGCAGGGGAGGCCCTCCACCTTCCGGTCAATGGTAATGAGGGTCTTGAGCCGGGGACAGTCCCGTTGTGCTTCGCGCAGGTTTTCGACCTGGTCGGCGCCGCACAGGACGGCATCCGCATCGCATTTGGCCAGCAGGGTGGTCAGCAACGCCACGGGAGCGTTCACGTCGATGGGCGTGACTACGCCGACACCACTGGAAATGGAGCTGTCGGCGATGACGTAGCGGTAGCAGTTTTCCGATACGATGGCGATGTGCTTATCGCGGAGGCCGGCCTCGATCAGGCCGTCGCCCAGGTTCATCACCTCTTCGTAGATATCGGTGGATGTATGGTAAATAATGTGTTTTTCAGCGTCGAGCTCCGCCAGGATGTTCTTGTCCGGATAGAGGTCTCGAAGACGGCCGAGCATGTCGCGGATGCTCTGGTAGTCGCCGTTCTTGAGCAGCTTGTCCCGCTGCATCTCACGTTCGGTGCGGTATTTCATCAGATTATCTGTTCAAGCGGGGTGTCGGGATGGGCGAGGACCGTTTCCACGACGTGGATGAAGAGGTTGTGGAAATCGACCAGCTGGCCGGGTGTGACCATTTTGGTCTGGATATCGTGATTTACGTAGATCTCGTGTGTATCGACATCGTATATCATGGCCAGATAGTCGACCAGGGCGCCCTTGCCGTTGGAGTAAACCTGCAAGTGCAGGCCCTTCGGCATGGACATCGGAATGAACGAGAAGCAGTAGTTGATGACCTGCGACGTCATCGGGTAGTTCCAGAGTTTGTGCTGGATCTGCTCAACTTCCAGGTAGGAGAGCCGGGTGTGACGGTACAACTCCGATTGTTCTGCAAACAGTTCGGCGATGCTCTCATTGAAGGTCTTCTTATAGTCGACCGTCATGTAGACGGAAAGACTCTGCACCTTCGTGCCGGCCGCCTTGCGGTCGGTCACCGTAGCGCGGCAGTTCATCAGTTCGAGCGGCAACTGGTAGGGCATCCTGCCGTTTTTCAGCGAGCAGGCGATACCATACGTATAGAAGAAGAACGAGGTCATAGAGATGCCTTGTTTCTCGCACCATTCTGTGACACGGTCGCTGACGGCGGCGGGGATGACGAACCGGTAGCCTTCCGTGTCGCAACGGATGAACAGGAACGTCAGCCAGAATTTGCCCTTATTCTTGAATCTCAGCCAGCGGTCGCTTTCGTCGCCGTGGATACCCAGATAAGTGGGGTGTTCCGGATGCCGCTTTTCATAGTAATCCTTGAAGAAATCAATGTCTTTCTGAAGGGCTTCCTCGTTGTTCCGGTACTCGGCGTCCTTCTGCAGCACGTCAGCGAATCGGCCCGGTTCGGGCGGCAGTTCCGTTCCCTCCCGGAGCGCCTTGTAGATGCCCGCAAGGTCATTCACCAACACGGCGATGCCGTAGGTGTCAGCGGCGAAATGGCTGACCTTGATGAGGACTTCCTGCTTGCCGGAGGGATTTGTTATGAAAACCACCTTGATGGCTTCACCCTTGTACACGTTCACCATTTTTTTGCGGAAACGGCGTATGAAGGCGTTCAGCTGACTGGAGGTATTGAATGTCTTGGAGGGGATATCGCCGATGGCGCGGTGCTCGTCGAAATACTGCTTGATGGTCTTGCCGTCCTTGACGAAGGTCATCCGCAGGCAGTCGTTGCGGTCCACCAGTTTTTGCAAGGCCTGCTTCATCAACGATTCGTCGAAGCCCTCGTCGAAGGTGACGGAAAACAGGATATTCGCCACACGCTTGAAAAGGGCATATTTTGTCTGCAGGTGAATGATGTCCTGCGAATAGTTGAATCCGTATAAGGTACGTTCCATGTTGGTTCAGGTTGGTTTTTATCAGCGCAAAAGTAGAAAAACCCGAAAAAGTGACGAAATATCTTGATAGAAGATAGCGTCTGTTGATAAAATTCTTATATTTGTGACGAATGGTTGTATGCTGTGATGAATTCACGCAAATCAAACCATTCGTCACGCACCCATGAATGAGCTGCATGCCATCTTCCGGAAGTTTACCAACGCGCTTTGGTATATTTTGGTTCTCCCTACTTTCTTTTTCTTCATGGTTGTCGTCTATCAGCCGTTCCATATGGCTGAGAGCCTGGACATGGGGAGCGGCCGGTTCATCTTCAACGCGGCGATGCTCATGTGCATCGCCCTGGTGACGCTGCTGATTACCCGGACCGTCATGTACCTGCTCCGGAAGTATCTGTGCCGAAACTGGTGGCAGTATATTGCCTGGATGCTGCTTGAGTTTGCGATGCTGACCTACTTCTTCGCGCTCTACATCTATCTGGCCGTAGACCGTTCCATTCCTTATTTTACGCAGCTTGCCCTCTGTCTTCGGTACACATTCCTGATCATGGGCTATCCTTCTGCTTTCATATCGATTGTCAGTGTGCTTATCGATGTGTCGCAGCAACCTGTCCGGCAACACGACGTCATCCGTTTCACCGACGCCAACCGGCAGGTAAAAATCGTGCTTCAGAAAGAGGCTATCCTCTACGTACAGGCCGACGAGAACTATATCAAGATTCATTATCTTGACAACGGCAAAGAGAAACAATACGCGCTCCGCATGACCATGGCGGCTGTTACGCCTATGCTGGAGCAGTTCGGATTCTTCCGCTGTCACCGGTCCTATTTCGTGAATGTGTCGCACATCGTGGCCCTGCGCAAAGACCCCGGCGAAGTGATCTCCGCCGAACTCGACGTCCCCCAGATCACCATCCCCGTCTCCCGACGGCTCTACCACGCCCTTTCCGAGCGGATGTAGTGGTTACTCCAACCCCTTCTGCAGGAAGTCCACGTAGGCGTCCACGTCGAGGTTGTAGCTGCGGGAGGGGACCTTGTGGCGTTCCGTCACGGGGTCGATGATGGCGTAGTAGGGCTGGGCGTTGACGTGGTAGCGTTTCATCACGAAGTAGGAATTGATCTTGCCCAGGCTTTTGAGGACCTTGCCTTCGTCGGTCGTGACCCAGTCTTTCTGGTCGAGGACGGTCTTGTCGTCGCCGTAGAGAGAGCAGACCACGTAGTCGTTTTTCATGAGTTTCAACACGCGGGGGTCGCTCCAGACGCGGGATTCCATCTCCCGGCAGTTCACACAACCGTGGCCCGTAAAGTCGACGAGCAGCGGCTTGCCGACCTGCGCGGCGTAGGCGCGGGCCTCTTCATAGTCGAAAAAGGCCGGAATGCCATACGGAAGGTGCAGGAAGTCCGCGTACTTGCGATCGGCAGGGAATCCGGAATCATCCGGCGTCCCCACGACATAGGTGGTCCCTCCTCCCCGTTGCTGCGCCGGGTCGAGCACGAAGTCCTGCGTGGTAATGGGCGGCAGATAGCCCGAAAGGGCTTTGAGCGGTGCGCCCCACATACCCGGAAGCATGTAGACCACAAACGTGAAGTCGACAATGATCAGAATCAGGCGGAAAACGCCGATGTATGGAACAGGGCTGTCATATTTGAACTTGATCTTGCCCAGCAGGTAGAGGCCCAGCAGGGTGAAGATCGTAATCCAGATAGCCAGATAAACTTCCCGGTCGAGGATGCCCCAGTGATAGGTCTGGTCGGCCACGCTCAGGAACTTGAAGCCGAGGGCCACCTCGATGAAACCCAGCACCACCTTGACGCTGTTGAGCCAGCCGCCGCTCTTCGGAAGCTTATCCAGCAGCGAGGGTGCGAAGGCCAGCAGCGTGAACGGCAGGGCAAACGCGATAGAGAAGGCCAGCATCGTGATGATGGGCTCCCAGAACTGCCCTTGCGTACTCTTGATGAGCACCGAACCCACGATCGGGCCCGTGCAGGAGAACGACACCAGCACGAGGGTCAGCGCTACGAAGAATACGCCGGCCAGGCCGCCCTTGTTGGATTTCTCATCCGACTTGTTGAGCCAGGAATTCGGGAGCGTGATCTCGAAGGCGCCGAAGAACGAAGCCGCAAAGATCATGAAGATCAGGAAGAAGATGATATTCGGCAGCCAGTGCGTAGACAACCAATTGAAGATGTCGGCCGTAACCGTCTCACCACCTGCGAAATAGGTGATAAGGATGATGATGGCGATGGGAATCGTATAGAGCGCCACGATGGAGAGGCCGAAGATCAGCGCCAACCACTTGCCGCGGTTCTTCTTCTCTTCTTCGCCCTCGACGGCCTGGTTCTGTTTCAGGAAGAAGCTCACCGTCATCGGGATCATCGGGAACACACAGGGTGTGAGCAGCGCCACGAAGCCCCAGGCAATCGCCTCGAGGATCAGGCCCCAGATGGACTTGCCCTCGCCGGGCGCCAGGGCGTTCGGGTCGTCCCCGGCCGACTCCGGCGTCATTCCGGCCTCCGAGTCGGAATCTCCCACAGGTAGCCCTTCGCCACCCGGCAGCGTCACCTGCAGCGTGCAGTCATCCGGCGGGAAGCAATTCTCGTCGTTGCAGGCCTGCCATTCCACAGTAACGGGAACCGTTACCTCGTTGCCTTGCAGCAGTTCTACTTTCTGACAGATAACAACCGGGCTTTCGCAGGTACCGATCTCGATGCCGAACACATCATCGATGCCGCGATGCACCTTCGAAGAAATGAACGGGTCGCCGACCAACTTCACCTTCCCGCCGTCCTCGACGGTGAAGATCGTCCCGTTCGGGCCGCTGGAGCCATAGTCGGTCAGGTCGTAGATGTGCCAGGAGCCGCCCATCGTGCCGGTGGCGCGGATCTCGTAGGTGTTGCCTTCCAACTGGACGGCCTCGGCCTTCCAGGACACCGGTTGCCGCTGCGCCAGCGCGGGAACCGCCAGCAACAGCGAGAAGACAAAAAGTTTGAGATATTTCATGTGCTTTGTGTTTTCGGGATATCTGACAAATATACAAATTCTTTTTTAACTTTGTAGTGATGAATACCTCCCGCGCCAACCGCATCCTCCTGTTCCTCTGCATCCTCCTGATGCTGCCGGGATGTGCGGGCCGTCGCGAAAAAGAAGCGCTGCGGCAGGAGATCAAGGCCATCTCGTCAATGAAGCAGATCGGCCTGGTGGAGTATCAGGTCCGGAAAATCATCAAAGCCGACGACCAGGGAGCCTGGTATAAGATCGGGGACCGGAAAATCCTTTTGAGCTGTACCGCATACCTGAAAGCAGGCTTAGACTTGTCCTCTTTCAGCGAGGAGGATGTAGAGGCCAACCGTGCAACGGGAAAGGTGACCGTTACCCTTCCCCATGCCACGCTCCTCTCCCTCGACATCCCCCCTTCCGAGATTCGGGAAGAATACGAGCAGGTTACGCTTCTGCGGGCGGACTTCTCCAACAAAGAGCGGAACGACCTTCTCCGGCAGGGGGAAAGGCAGATCCGTGCCAGCGTCCCTTCCCTCGGCATTCTTCCCAAAGCGGAAGATAATGCCCGGAAACTGTTTGAATCCATGTTTTACAAGATGGGCTTCACGACGGTGGAAGTCGTTTTCAAATAGGATACATGAGGAAGAGAAGACATATCATCCGTTTCCGTCTCTACGCCGTCCTGCTGGTCGTCCTGGTCCTCGCCGGCCTGTTCCTCTATCTCCGATACGGACAGAAGCATCCGAAAGCACTGCTCATTGAACCGACACCCATCCTCGCAACCAGGATCCGGACGCTGGGCGAATTGACGACGGCCTGCTTCTATGGCGAAACCGTCATTTCCGCCTCCAAGCCCAACTCCTTTTCCTCATCCACGCTGGGATCTCTGGCACGGGACGGTTTCGGCAGGGATGTGGACGACCATATTGTCATCATTGCCAACGGTACGGTCAGAGCCGGTATCGACCTGCGGGAGATGACCGGAGAGGATATTATCTTTTCAGGTGATACCGTGGTGGTCAGGCTCCCTTCACCCCGGTATCTGGACGTCATCATCAATCCGTCCGATTTCGAAGTTTTCGCGGAATCCGGGAAATGGCCCCAGGAAGAGGTTTCCCGGCTCCAGGAGACCGCCCGGCGCAAGATCCTGGCAGAAGCCGACGCCATCAAGCTCAAGGAAGCTGCCTACGAAACAGCCACAGAGGCCATCACAGACCTGCTCGCAGCATGCGGCTATACCTGCATCCGGTTTGTCCATCCCGTTCCATCCCTGAACCCCCTGGTCCTGGAGGGTTTCCGCCCGTTACGCCCATGAAACGTTTCGACACCATCCGGATCCGCGGAGCGCGGGAGAACAACCTGCGCGACCTGTCGCTCGACATACCGAAATACAAGATTACCATCTTCACGGGCGTGTCGGGATCGGGCAAGAGCTCGCTGGTGCTCGACACCATCGCGGCCAAGAGCCGCCGCGAGTTGAACGACACCTTCCCGACCTTCGTGCAGCAATACCTGCCGAAATACGGACGGCCGAAGGTGGACGAGATCGAAGGTCTCCCCATCGCCATCGTCATCGACCAGAAGAAGCCCGCGCAAAACTCCAGATCCACAGTCGGCACATACACAGATATCTACGCACTGCTCCGCCTGCTCTTTTCGCGCGTCGGAAAGCCGTTCGTGGGCTATTCCGACAGCTTCAGCTTCAACCATCCGCAAGGCAGCTGCCCGCGCTGCGCCGGGCTGGGTGAGATCCGGGAGCTCGACATCCACAAGCTCGTGGACTTCGACAAAAGCCTCAACGACGAGGATACCATCCACTACATCGCTTTCGGCAAGGGCGGATGGCGCTGGATCCGCTATGCGCACAGCGGACTGTTCGACCTCGACAAGAAGATACGCGACTATTCGCCCGAAGAGCTGGACCTCTTTCTCAACAGCCCGCAGATCAGGCTCAAGAACCCGCCTTCCAACTGGCCCAAGACCGCCAAGTACGAGGGCCTGATCCCTCGCATGTACCGCAGCATCATCAACTCCGAGGAAGGGCTGCTGCACGCCGCAGTGCTGAACCCCATGCTCACCATGGGCACCTGCCCGGACTGTGGCGGTACGCGCCTGAATCCCAAGGTGCTGACCTGCAGGATCGAAGGCCTGAACATCGCGGAGGTCTGCGCAATGCCCATCACACGCCTGAACGCATGGGTCGCCGGCCTCACCGACCCGCTGGCAGCAGACCTGAAGCAGGCTATCGGCGCACGCCTGTCCGCCCTGGAGGAGATCGGCCTCGGCTATCTGTCGCTGAGCCGGCCGCTCGGTACGCTTTCGGGCGGCGAGGCGCAGCGCTGCAAGATTGCCAAGTACATCAACTCCTCGCTGGCCGACGTACTGTATATTCTGGATGAACCCAGTGTGGGCCTGCATCCGCGCGACATCGAGCGGCTCAAGCGCTCCGTG